>MDTG01200001.1_pt1 | contig 19913 bp, 9 predicted proteins | sample 811421 | NCBI WGS metagenome assembly MDTG01 (sample SAMN05326645, study PRJNA326480) | marine metagenome | isolation source: seawater | place: Pacific Ocean: South East | collected 2011
ATAATCAAGAGAATTGTAACTATTAACAGATTCTACAGTTCCTGTGCTTTCATCTGTTGAGAAGAAGTCAAAAATAATTCTTATTTTTCTTGTTGGTTCTGGAGCGTCAGACTTTCTAGTAATTCTTGCAAAATCGCAAAATTCTTCTCTATGACCGTCATCAAAAATATAATTAGAAGTAATATTTCTATCACCAATATTAACTGTATTGAGGATAGCAGTAATCCCAGACTCACTTAATGCGATTTGTTCTTCTAATTCAAATGTCTTATCATTTTCATACACAAAATCCAACTGTGTGCCACTAACGATACTTACAACTCTAGCAACTGCTCCAGAAGAAGCTCCAATAAATGTTTCTCCGATAATTGCATTATTTGTAAATGTATCACTCTGAGATGAAACAACAATTGAAGGTAAATCTGGATTTGCAGTGTCATTCGACTCAAATATTCCTAGAATTTCAAGAGCATCAGGAACATTTAAGGAAATTGTGTCATCTTGAACTCTAGTTCCATACACTGCACTGAATGTCAGTCCATCATTAAAGGTTGTAGATCCAATACCTGCTCCAGCATTTTTAGACCTGTCTATGATAAGATCAGAACATCTAGTAACAGTTTTTACCTTTGATGTTAATTTAGTTCTCTTTGCAGTTACAGTTAATGTTGCATTTCCAGTTCTTGACAGATTGATAATAGTAATCTGCTTTAAATCTGCACTAATAGTTACTTGAGAACTTCTAATAAGTTCTTTATGTCCAGTTTCCCAAGTTAAGATATAATTATTCTCAGTAAATGGTTCTAAAATTAAATCATTATCCCCAAGATCATTTATATTGAAAGAGAAAGAAGTTCCTGTTACATTTCCAGTAATTTGTTTTCTTACAATATAGTTACTATCAAGTAAATTTATAGATGATACAAATGGATTTTGCAGACTGATAATTTTTCCTGCATCATCTGCTTTTTCGAGGAATGGAACAATTACATCAAAGTCGGTAACTGTTATAGTTGTTCCTGGTAATGTACCATCACAGACACCTGCAACAGAAGGAACTGCTACAAGACTTAATGTACCACTATCGACACCAGAGGCAACTCTGTTGAAAGTTGGAAGAGTTCCACTTGGTTTTGAGTATCTAACAATATCACCTACTTTAACTAGAGAACTAAAATTAGATACACTAGGTGAAGTAGCAACACCATTAGAAGTAATTGAAAATTGACTCGATTCTGTAAATGATTTCTTATCACTAATCAGTGCAGTATTTGCAGCAAAGGTAGATAAACCAACAGTTCTACCGATTGACTTTACATCAGAAATATCGTGATCTGAAAGTGCTGTGATATTTCTACCTACATCAAGTCCATCAATTTCAATTGGTTCATTAAGTTGGAATTGACCACTTACATCTGTCAACTTCAGTAAAGTTGCATTAGATACTGCAGCATTAGTGATACCAGTTGCTCCACTAAACTTTCCTTTTACATGAGCAGCATTTTGTGCTGTTAATGCAAATCCAACAGTAACATTTGTAAATGTTTGAATATCAAAAAGTTTTAAATCATATCTAGATGTTCCTACGCCTGAAATTGATTTTTGATTGTAATCATAAACTCTTGCATTTCCGATTACATTACCAGCAGTGGGCAATCCAGTAGTAGCAAGTCTTTCATCTCTCAAATCTACAAAATATGACATTCCAAGAGTTGGAGAACCATAGACATTCTCTACTTGAATATTGTTTCCAATTCTAACTGGAACACCAATATTCTCTTTTGATCTAGTAGTTCTTGGTTTTACAACATCGATTGAAGATGTTGAAACTTTATCAATTTCATATCCCCTTACATATGCTTTACCAGGAGATACTTGAAGTGTAAAAATTTCATCTGATGCCGTATTGCCATTTTGAGTTAATTGAGTTGGAAGATATATTCCGTTATTGCCAACTCTATCATTTAGAGATTCTCTAATATCAATAGAAAATGGTTTGATATAATAATCTCCAGATTCATCATATGTTCTTCTTGCAAGTTCATCTTTGAAGATGTTATAATCTGTTTTATTGACAATCTTTTCTACAACTCCATTTTCAACACGGAGAAGTTCTACAAAATTAACATCATTATTATCATCTAATGACTTCTTAGTTAAAGTTGCAGTCAGTTTAAATCTATCAGCTCCAGGAGCAGACTCGTTTGAAAAACCTTGTGCGTTATCATAAAGATCAGGATATTCTGACGATGCTGTTACAATTTCCTCTTTGATGAGAAGACCAACTTTATAAGATGGTTTATCAGAGTATTGATCAAGAACTACAGTAGATGTAGGTGCTTTTACAAAATAACCTCTAATAAAAAATACTCCTTCACTTAAAGATGCAGAAGAACCAATTTTTGTTGACTCAGAAACAATACATCTAGCAAATAAATTATTTGCTGCAATTGTAGTAGATGAAAAATTAATATCAGATAAAGTAATCAGATTTTCACCATCTTGAAATATTTTTGATTCTCTATCAGTTCCAGAATCACTATACTTAATATATAAAGTATCAAATCCATCCTCAGATTCGATTGCAGTCAGTCTGTTTACTACAGTTGCTTTTACACCAGAAGTTTCTCCTTGAATCTCAATCTTATTATCAACAAGATACTTTGTGTAAGAAGAAACAGGAATATCCAAGAAAGTTGGATCAATTCTTACTGCAAAGTAACTGTTATCATAAAAAATTCCACCTGGAATAACTACAGATCCTTCTTTAAAGAAGTGTTGTCCAAACTTTTCAATCTGTCCCTGAAGAATAGATTGAAGTGTAGTTAATTCTCTAGACTGGATTGGAAATCCAGGTTTGAACAGAACCTTATTATAGTTCTTGTCTTCATTGAAATCATCAAAATATGGAGAGACATTTAAATTGGTGTTCTGGGTCATGTTCTTAGAACTCTACTACGATTTTTACTTCTTCTTTTTGTGATGAGGACCTAGTGATTGGTGCTCTATTGTCAATGTAAATAATTTCACCTGAATATCTTTCAACATCTGGATTTGCTTTTCCTGAGCTGAAAGTTTGTCCTAATTCAATAAATTTGCCACCAACAGTTATGGTGTTTTGATTATCAAATGCAATATCAGGTATCAATGCGTTTCCAGTTACTGTTGTACAGGTAATTGTATTTGCAGCACCAACAAAATCAAGGAGTTTGTATCCATTATTTGCAATAGTCGATAAACCAACTGGTTGATAGTATTTTAATACTCCAGTGGTTCTATTCCATGATGCAACATAACCAACCGCAGTAGAACCAACACCAACTGTTTGTCTTATCTCTGCATTTACTGGATATAAAGTGTCGGCTGTATTTCCAGCACCAACTGGTCTCAGTTTTAATGCACTAAGATTAGTTGCGGTAGAAGTATTTATCAACTGTGTTTGACTTCCATGTACACGAGGATTCTTTACAATACCTACTCTTGAGAAAGTATTTCCAATCACATAATCAGGGTCTGCATCATACTTTGAATAGACCATGACTCTGTATGCACCAAGTTCACGGTAGATGTCATTTCCATGACCACCTTTTGGGGGAACTGGTACTTCAAATAACGCTCCAGAACCAGATGTTACTGGAGTTGATCCACCTGATGTAGTACTAAAGTTTAATAATGCTTTTGTATATCCTGTTCCACCACTTGTAACTACAACAGAAGTTACTTCTCCTCCAGTAATTGTTACTGAGGCAAGTCCACCACTTCCATCACCAAGAATAGGAACATTGGAGACTGTTCCAGTGGTTGCACCACCCTGTAGGACATATCCAGATCCTCTTGATTTAATTACTGTAGTTTCAATTTTACCTTCTATTGAGGCATTTTTGATTGATGCTGTGTTAACATCTCCCCAATTTCTTGGAACTGGAATATATTTTTCTGTAGTAAATTTAATGATGTCCGCTGGAGGAATTGTAAATAGATATTTCCATAAGTAACCATCTGAACCGTTGCCTGCAATTTGTGGAACGGTATCTACAAAATTTGGTTCGTTTAGTGATTTCTGACCAGTTGGATAATCTGGATTTGATCCATTATTTAAGCAAAGATAAACTTTATACTCAGAGTTTACAACATAAAAACGAGACTCATACAAAGTCTTTGAACTTGTCTGAGGTGCTGCATTATATACATCATAGTTATTTCTATACATGTCATAAGTAATACCTGAAGTCCAATCGATTCTAGGAACTACTCTTGCAACATCATTTGTTGTGACTCTTTTCAAAAAGAGCATAGAGTCATGATATGAATCCTCCTGTTCAAAAGAATCTTTTGGTTCTGGGGGATTTGTTGACCAATCATTCGTTCCATAATTACCAACTGAAGTATTATTTGGATTTGGATGACCCAAGAAAGTGTAATAATAATTAGCGGTCGTACCAATACCCGTCAAACTTTTTGAAAAAGTTTCCGCATTCAATATTCTAAATTGATCAGTGATTATGGCAGGCATGTCGAGCGTTTTTTTGATTATTTATACTGAATTTAGTAAGCTACTCTTAATTGTAGAAGTCTAGACACATGTGCTGATGTTTCAATACCAGCGATTCCATTTTGATTGTAGAAAGTAAATGACTTAGCAGTAGATACAGATCTAGTTCCTGTATTTATGGTGCCCCAACTATATGTACCAAAAGTTCCTGAATTTGGTTGATTTGCAGTATTAATTCCTGCAAGAGAATTAACATTAGCAGATACACGAATTATTGAAGACCCAATAGAAGTAACTTTGCTTGCATAATAAACATTATCAACAAAATTAGTACTAATAGCAACAACAGAATTTACATCACCTACGATTGATGTAACTCCTGCACCAAGAGTAGTATTTCTAATTACAAAGTAGTCTCCTGCGGTGATACCTGGTCTTGAAACTTTACCTGCAGGAGCAGCACTATCATAAATTACATCACTTGGTCGTAAATCAAATTCAATCATAGGTGTTGTAGTGTTAATGCCACTTGTACTAGCACCAATGCTGGTAATCACACCATAATCACCAGAATAAGTAACATTCTTAAATTCTTCTACAACTACTGTAGTTCCAACGCCAACTACTCTAACATCATTCAATGTTTGACCAAGATTATCTACATTTTGGAATGCCCAAGAATCATTGATGTACATCTTAGTAGAAGTTTCATCGAAAGGAGCAATAAGATTACTTGCTGGAAAATATTGTGGTTCAAGATAATCTCTTTCTTTGGAGATAACAATACCATCAATAATTAAGTCAGAAGTCTGCTTAGTCCACTCTACGGGTCTCTTAAATGTAGAATCAGTTACAATACCAACACCACCATATGTTTCGGTTTCTACAGTATCAGAAGCAATCAATTCATAGATGATTCTTTGATCTTGTGAGAAAATGTTACCTTGTCTTTGTAATCTAAGTCTATCGCCAGGTTTGATAGATTCATCGACATCAATTTCTCTAAAGTCAGAATCAGAACCTGTATAGAAATAAATTTTAAAATTACTTCCAAACTTTGGTGCTTCTCTAAATTCTAATCTTGTGCCACTTGTAAATACATAATCAACATTTGGTTTTTGTAAGACATCATTTAAGAATATCAACAGATTGTTAGCAAGTATGATTCCAGAACCTTGTTGTGCCACAATACTGTAATATTCTTTATTAGTTTTTGTTCTAGTAAGTAAGAATGATTTTTTGAAACCATTGAACTGATTACTAAAATCATCCAGTTCAATAAGTTGACCAAATGCCCAACCTGCAAATTTATCTTGATACTTATTGACAACAGTTACCACAAAATTGCTTGTTCCGATACCTACAGTGTTGAATGGAAGACCAGATAATGTGAGTACATCATTAACTTCATAACCAGATCCTCGATCTGACATTTTAAAATTAACAATACTTCCTCCAGTACCAACTACAACATCCATCTTAGCACCTGATCCATTTCCACCAACAAGATCTAAGTTTGTATATGGCGCAGGGGCATCTATAGTCACTAAAGGTGGATTAGCAGTACTATATCCAGATCCACTAGTTGCAATAGTGAAAGAGGTTACAACTCCAGCGAATACATTTGCAATCACAGACGCACCGATACCAACTCCAAGAGTATCCGCGATAGAAACTCTTGGGGCGCTCAGATATCCAGATCCACCAGTAGAAAGACCAATAGACTGAATTGAACCACTAGAAACAGATGCTACTGCAAGTGCTTGTCTTGGAACTTGATATCCACTACCAATACCAACTGAGAACTCATTAATAATTCCTCCCTTTGGTAAATCCCCATTTGGTCCAGTTCCAGTAAAGTCAATTGTTTGTCCAACACCAGTTATCTGATAATCTGACTTCTGAATTGATCCAACATCACCATAGAATGGTTTTTGGAAGATGTTATCGATAAGAATAGCGCCAAATGAAGAACTGATCCCAGTAACTGTTTGCCCATTCTCCTTGAGATCAAACTTATCTGTAGATCCATCAAACTCTTCAGAAATATCATCAAGAATCTTATTTGTGGTGTAATCTAATCTATAGTATGCTCTACCTGAAAATGTAGATCTGGTAGTCAAACTTCCAATGCCAGTTGGACCATAAGGAACATCGGTGAAGTAAAGTTTACCATGATCAATTCTATAATCACCAGAAAGAACTGTAGTTGCAGCACCTACAGTATGTGCAGCAGCGACTGTTCCCATTTGTCCACGAATGACCGCAAGTCTGTTTGTCAATCCAACTCCAACTAATTGAACTTTTAATATTTCATCTTCAATCTTAATAAGAGACTTACCTTTGATATTTGAGATATCATTTACTGTTACTGTGGTTGATCCGATTCCTACTGCTTGTGAAAGTCCGATACTTACATCCTTTCTGGCAACAGGACTTTGAATAATATTATCAACTGTGATAATTGATCTAGAAGTTGCAAGGTCACTTGGAACTGCAAGACTATGTGTAGATCCAATTCCAGTTACAGACATAAATGTAACTGCTGTTCCTGCGGATGCTTCAGAAGAACCTATGGCAAGTTTGAATTGATTATCGGTAACTTTTATAGCAAATACTGCACTAGGTAGTTTGTCAGTTGCAGCAATACCAATTCCTGGTGAACTGGTAGTGTCAATTCCAATAACTGTACCAGTATTTTGTGACTTATTAGTTGGAGAATATAAAAGTCTTTCTCCAGTATTGAAATTATGACGAGGAATTGTTATAGTGTTGGTTGATGTATTGATAGATGATGGATCAAATGTATGATAGAATACAGTGTCTCCACCAGTTGCTATTGAGAATGTTGACATTCCAACAATACCGCCACCAATACTTGTAGTATATCCAGTAAACTGTGGACTGATGTCATCAATCATCAGAACCTTATTTGTGATTGATTCATTGTAGTCAGTGATTACTTTAGAATCAAATATGATGAACTTGGACAGATTTGCTACATTTGTATCTTCTGATGCAAGGTCATAGAACATTCTGGTATGTACAGATGCACTACTTGGAATTACAATATCAAGATCAAGTTGAGTATCTGTGATGCTCATTCCAACTCTGGTTCCAGCACCATTAAGTACTTGAAGATCTGAGAAATTTTTATATCCAGAAGTGTGATCTAAACTATTAACAGATTCTTTCCAGTGCTCATACGCAACTTCACCACGAATACTATATGCAAATCTTTGATAGTAATCACTATCATGAATGTGTTGAAGAGACGAATTTAACTTACCGATATCATCTTTCCATTCACTTACATCTTCTACCGTACTACCAACATTTAGATCGAAATCAAACTCAAATACATCTTCAACGGTTGCTTTAAAGTTTCCAACTTGTCCTCTAATAATATCTCCTTTTTTGAAAGGTTCTGAAACTTTTTTAACTTTCAATGTTTCAGTTTGTGGATCCCATCCATTCAATGCGACAAGTCCAGATGCATCTCCATTGTTTACAATGATCTTCTCATTTTCTAAGAATTGAACTTTTTCAAATTCTGGAGTGAATACTGCTAACTCATCTGCTTTGATAACTCTACCAAATGAATTTGTTGCATCAAATGATCCTCCAGTAGATCCAATTCCTGCAATTGAGTATGAAACACTTTCAGTTCCAGATATAGTGTTAATTCCAGTTACAGTAAAGTAACGATAGTCATAATCACTAGAATTATAACCATCGGCAGAATTTGTAATTTTGATATTTTCAACATAAATTTTATCATTAATTGCAAATGGGAATGGATTTGCAGTAGTAAATCCAGCGTTAGGTGCTCTAAGTGAAAGAGTATTTATTGCTAAATTCGAAACAGCATTAGTTACTCTAACACCATTAGAGTTAACTGTTGGAACGATTCTAAGATCTTCATTTAGATTACTATCATTTGAAACAATCTCAACATCAAATACTGAACTACTCTGAAGAATTGTTCTTGTTTGAATATTTGAATTTCCAATGGCAACAACAATTGGAGCAGAAGTATAATTTCTTCCACCAGTAGTAATTCCAATTGACCTTAAAGTCAAAATATTTTTTAGTTTTAGGATTACATTAGAATCTGCTTTTGGTGCGAGAGTTTTATCCTCAAGAAACTCAATTCCCTGTTCAATTACTTTATCATCAATAATTTGACCAATCTCTGATGTATTGACTTTTAAGATTGCAGCAGATCCAGTAGTTGATGCTATTGATGTTACAATTGGGAGTCCTTTCAAATATTTTCCAGGATTGACAACCTTAACTGAATGTATTCCTCCTTGCTCAAAAGAAGAACTTGTGGAGTAGAATGCACTGCTAAATCCTGCAGAAGTATATGAAGTTGTTTCCGCACTTCCAACTAAGGTGAAATTAAATGTGGTAGAACCGACTCCTGTAATTCTATGCTTTTTGTTATACTTGGATTCGACTACAGAAATGTTTGAATAAAAATCCACATCAGTATCAGCCGATGATGGGTAAGTATTTGTATACTTTATTCCATCTCCTTCAATTCTGTAGAACAATTCTTTTGGAAGATTTTCTGAAACATCGATACTAATTACTGTAGATGTATTTGAATTTCCAAATGTTCCAACTTTTCTAATTAAAGTAGACTCATATCTAGATTTGAATTCCTTATCAGTGTAGAAATTAATATCATAATCGATGAGACTTGGATGTGAAGCAGCGATAGAAACCTTTCCACCTTTATAAAATTCTAATCTAGGATTAACCTTAGATATTTCATGTGTACCATGACCTTGATTAGAAATTGTGATATTATCATAAGGGAATTTTGAAATATCTGCTTTGCTATCAGATAATTTAATTTTATCATCAGATATTTTAATTACATAATATTCTCTATTGTCTTGTAATGGAGTTGCAATACCAACAGAGTTAGTATAGATTACAATATCTCCAGTTTCAAAATCATGCCCTTCAATGGTGATTTCTGATGTTGATCCAATAGCAACCGCAGTAGAAGCAAAAGATACAGGATTGACTACAAGTTTTTTCAGAGCACTATTGAATTTAAATGTATATTCTTGTGTTCTGCTAGGAGTTACATTCAGTCTAACTTCATCTTTTGCTTTTAATGTATGCTGGGTATCAAGAACAACTTGTGCAGATACTTTTTTAGCAACAGCAGTAAGATTTTCTTTTTCTACTTCAAATGAATGATTGGTCCCATTTGAACCAGTAAAGTAAATGTAAGAAGAACTAGCGACTCCAGCCTTTGATGTCGTAATACCAACAAAGTCTTTTGCAAATTTTACCGTATATAATGATGATGCAACATCATTAAGCAGGAAGGTATTAGTGAGAGCAAAATTTGGAGATGCAAAAATAGATCCACCAGCAGAAACATATTCTACTTTATCGCCAGTCTTGAATCTATGATTTGGCAGATATATTGCTCTAGGAGGAATGGAAACTGTAACATTAGTGCTACCAGCAGTTCCAACCACAACAGAACTATATGTTGTTCCAATTCCAACAGACTTTGGTGCATCAAATGTTTGTTTGTACCCTAAATCAATATTTTTATTTTCTAACTTAGTTCCGAATTCAAATGTAAACCGTGTTGGAACTTTTTCTACTGCAACACCATTATTGTGAGCAGATGCTGTGGTATTATTATGTGATCTAGTAACTTTATAATTGTTATTCACTAAATCAACATTAGTAATTAACATTTGCTCATTGCCAACCTTGATCACATCACCCGTAGTAAATTTACGAGTAATTGTAGTTTCTGATAATTGAATTGAAGTGGAAAATCCAGTAACAGTGGTTGCAGCAATACCAGCGGAAAGTGTAGTAGAAACAGTGGTTATACCAACAGTTCTAAATCCTTCAATATTTTTATAAAGTGATGAAGAAATACCAGAAATTTCTACAATATCAGAATCCACAAATCCATGAGGTAATGTAGAAATTCCAGTTATTGTGTTATCCTTAACAGATAAAATTATATTTTCGACTACGGAATCAGTTGTTATTATTGAGTCAATATTTTTTCCAAGAATCTCTTCAATTTCAGCATCAATAGATGTATCGGAAAGATTTATTTGTGCTCCAACTTTGTAATTTTTTCCAGAATTTTCTATAGTAATAGAATCAATTCTAGAACTCTTTACTGCAGATACTTCAACATGTGATCTAGATTCTAAAATTTCGGACAGGAATGGATAATCCCTGGAAGGATCATTCAATCCCAAATGTGATACATTTCTCTTGTAATCTCCACTATTCAAATAATTATCTAATTGATTAACTGATAAATCATAATTAAATTCATCGGAGTGATTGTAATGAGATTTAGTGATATATGGATATGCAAGATTTCCATTAACATCTAATGTTGAGAAATATGCATATGTTCCATTTGGAAAATCTGAGTTTACAAGATATCTACCATTATATTCATCAAGATCACCACTTGCTTTATAGACATAATCTTGTGCAAAATATCCATTAGCGAAACCAGGTGGTCTTAAATCAGGTGTTGTGACTACATCTACCTCATAACTTGAATATATTTTCTTAATACCACCAGTTCCAGTATTATCAGGAATTGCTTTTCCATTTCCATATGGACCATAGATTGGATTTCCATCATATGCCCAACCAATAATTGGAGAGTGTGAAAGTCCTGTTGTTTTCTCTGCTAATGTCCCTCCACCTTGAGTAACAATATTGTCACTCAGTAAATTACGATAAAACTTACCTGGATAGAACGAAACTAATTTATTTTGTCTAGATGATGTAGTAGACTTAATTTGAACTAAATCCTTGTACAAAGAATTACTCAGTACATTAGAGTATCTTTGAATGTTATTAATTTTCCACTCATGAATTTCAGAATTTAGTTTTACATCCTTTCCTGTTGGAATAACTTCAATAACTGTATTATCATCATATCCAGTTCCTCCATTAATAATCGTAATTGCAGTAATTACGCCATCAACAGTAGTTGCAGTCAGTTCTGCAAGTCTTCCTTTTCCGACAACTCTTACAGTTGGTGGTGTAGTGTATTCAGATCCTCCATCTGCAATATAAATGCTTTGAATTTTTCCTGCAGAAACTAAAGGTCTAATATCAGCATCTTTTCCTGTAAGAACTTTTACTTGTGGAGTCTTATTGTAATTTACAATATTAGTTGAACCATATCCAATTCCGCCAGAGCGTATAAAGACACTTTCAAGACCACCACGCACAACTGGAGTTGCAGTAGCATTGTAATATGAGGGAACACTGGTAGTTTCTCCTACAGATACCAATCCATTTATTGTGACTACAATATCAGGATATTTGAAAGTATGTGTTCCTACTCCAACACTAGAAAGATCAGCATATATCTTATTATCGTAATTTACACTAGTAATACTAGATGCTGTTCCTGCTTCACTTAACTTAAATCTGTGATTATCTAATACAGTTACTTTATAGTACGATGTTGTTGCTAATCCTGTTATGGGAGTTCCATCTACAGAGTATACTACATTATCACCACTCTTGAACTTGTGGTTTCTTGCATAGATGTAATTGTTTGCAGTATTGACTCCAACAAAAGATGAGAAAATATCTTTTTGATCTGAAGGCGGCCAAGCAATACCATCAACAATTACTTTTTTGTTGGAAAAGTCATTACTACTTTCATTTACAACAATTTTATCAATTACTTTTCTAATTTGTCTTGATCTCAGTGTATGGTCTTGATTACCAAAAGCATTGAAATCAATCAGATTAGTTTTTGCTAAAGCATCTGCTTTTGAAGTTGCAAGAGAATATGATGTATTATCATGCTTTGCAATAAAGTAAATCGCTCCAGATGAAAGTCTATCAGTAGAAAAACCAACTGCAGTACTACCAATACCAACAGGTGTTCCACTAGCAACATATGTGACTTCTTCACCATCTAAGAACTTATGTTCATTTGTAATTGTTACTCTATCAGTTAAAAGATTTACATTGAAATCTGTAAATGATGATGAATGGGTAAATCCTCTCAGTCTTGCTTCACAAACAGATGAAGAACCGTTTCCACCGGAAATAGTTACAGATGGTGTTTCAATATAGTCAAATCCAGGATTTGTTAAAGTAATCCCTTCTATTGATCCTTCAAAGTTTCCGTGAACTACTGATCCAGATCCAATAGTATCTGCAACAGAGACTTGTGGTGCATTTATGATATCGAATTCAGATCCAGAATTTAATATGTTAACTTGTTCAATTTGACCATAAAAAATTGCATCTGAAGAAATTGGAGAATCAAACTCAACACCATTTAATGATACACCTACAGCACCTACAATATCTTTATGGTCTACTGCTGGTTTTGGTGTTTTATTAATTTTTTTAAAATTATTTTGATTAATTAATGAAGAACCATGCAAAGATGATGGAGTTATACTTGTTTGGTTAACATAAACTTTTTCTCCATTCAAAAATCCATGAGCATTGACATTAATTGAAGTGGTAGCAAATGATACATTTTCAATAGAAGATTGACTAAGTGCTAATCTAATGTTGTTAGTGTCTACTACATGCACATAGTAAGTTCCAGTAGCAACTCCAACAGTGGCTGTTTTGGTACGATTTGTAGTATCAACATCGTATGAAGGATACCCAGAAAAAGCAACATATGTGTTTTTATCCTTATCTACAAAGGAATTTTGAATATTTGATAATACACCTTCACTTAAAATATTTGTGGGAACAAAATTTAATTTTTTCTTGACAACATACGGAATGCCACTTTGTAATGTTCCAGAACCAATCTGAAATTCAAGTGAACTATTAACAGAAGTTACTTGAGCATTTAGTGCAACTGGACCTTTAGTTTCTTTCAAAAGAATGTCAACTCTATCTCCAGTATGCAGATAATGATTAACTTCTGTAGTGATAGAATTGGAAGCAGGTACTACAGAGTCAACATTTGTAAATGATACATTATTATAGAACCAGCTATTGAATCTTTTATCATTTTGATCTGTTTTTTCTCCCAGATGTCTTACATCAATTCTATCTCCACCAGAAAACAATTTAGTGATATCAGAGTTTTTGGCAGATCCTATAATAGAACCTACAATTCTCATTTTTACTGGTTTTGTCAGATCATTATCCTCAAAACCATAAAGATAGACACCATCAATGATTGGACTATTCTCTGTTAATGTGGTCGAGAGCCCTACACAATTGAAAAATTGATTACTAGACTTTCCGTTATAATCTACCTTTGTATATGATCCAAAATTTGTTAAATTATAAAAACTTCCAGATTCTGGAAATCCAATCGTAGAATCTACAGTTAATGTAGTATTGCTACTATTAGTTCCTAATACTTTAGTTCTCTTACTTACAGATAATGGGTTGGTAATCGACCCATTTGATATGAATAATTTGTAATATATTTTATTTCCCAAAGAAACTTGAGTAACTCTAGAAATAGTTGCTTTTGATGTTGGATTTACAAGTGAATTTTCTAAGACAGTAGTAGCAGCAAGTTTTGATGGATCTCCATCAATCTGCTCAACTATAATATTGTCAGTAATCGACCAATCTGCAGAAGATGCTAAAATGGTATTATCAAATGGTTTTACAACTTCAATAGTTTTTCCAAAAAGAACACTGAACAAAATTTTCAGTGAAGAATCAGTTCCTTTTGAACTATAAAAATCTCTTGCCCTAGAAAGAATATTATCTACATTAACACTTGTAAATTGTCTCTCTTCAAATCCAGGTAAAAACTGAGACTTATACTTTCTATAAAATTCTTGTAAAAATACTAAACTGAGATTTTGAACAACAGAATTTACATCATGACTATCTGTTGAAGTTGAATTGAAATTTAAAAATTCTGGTTGAAGTTCACCTTCAATCCTATCAATTCCACTAAATCCTCTAACACAACCTGTAAAACTAGTATTTGTCTTTCCAGTATATGTAATAATTTCACTATTGATTTTAATTAATCCATAAGTGCTTGGAAAACCTGCAGTTGATGATACATTGATAACATCATCAAGGTCTAAAACCTCTTGCGTTACTGTTACTGGTACAGCAGCATATGTGAGTCTAGAAAATGACTCAATATCTTTTAAATCACCAATACGACCAGCAAGATCACTAGTTCCATATTCATGTTCTTCAGAAATGTAATACTGTTGCAAAAATTCTTTGAACAGAGGACTTTCTGCCTGAATAAATTCTGGAATCTGGCTATCCAGAATGCTAGAGATTTTTACCTTTTTATCTAACATTTCTTATCTTGTATATTTTGTGTTGCTAATGAAACTTGATGGTGGATTGTAAGATACTCCAGATCTATTTGATCCAGAAGAAATCAAATCTTCTTTAAGTGTTAATACACTTTTTCCTGTAGTATCTAGGACGATATAAAGATTCTCTTTTGCGACGATATCATTAGATTCTGGAGTCACTTCAATTTCAATTCTATTTTCCAGAGAGGTAGATGTAATTGTTACTGGATAGATGATAATTTCACCTTTAATGTAGTCAACTTTACCAACATCTTCATTGATATACTTAACAACTCCATCATCCAAGGTGAAAAACTGAACCACACCAGTTTTTCCGTCAGGATCTGGTAAATCTGTCAGATATACTGTTCCTTCAACTCCATCAAGAGTGAATCCAGTTGATCTAATGTTGAAACCTTCCAAATCAGCATGGAACTGATTGGCATAACAGACTTCATAGTTTGCAAGAGCATTATATGCAGGAACCATGTTCCTTCTCATCACAAGTTTTGTAATGTTGGATGTAATCGCTCTATCAACTTGGTCAATCTGTGAAAGAAGTTTGCTATACTTTAATCTTCCACCAAACGAATTGATATCTGAAGATCTGGAATAATTCTCAATGGACTTTACAATCCTGCTGTATAAATCATCTGAACTGCTAATGAAACTTGGATCATATGAAACAGTTGAATCATACTCAACATACAAATATTTCAGATCTAAGAATTCTTGTTTAATTCCAGCAATCGTATATTTCTTCAGATCATTTTTGATTGATTCTTTTGCAACATCTGAAAGGAACTCACCATTTTTTGGTTTGATTGTGATGAAAACTTTTCCATATTGTGGTGGATCAAGTTCTTCACCACCATATGCACTCACAGAATCAATATTTGGATATAAGAAAGGTATCAGACTAGCGTAATCATTCGCTGTAACCGCTCTGTACTGTGATGCATAGACCCTAGGAGCAAGGTATTTGATGGTATCAATACTTTCTATGTCATCACCGTTTTCTGCCGCTTGTAGGGTCGTTATAGCGGAGATGCCAGTGGATACTTTATACTCATTTCCTGCCTTAGAGTAGGTAAGAGCACCAGAAAAAGTGAAGTTTCTAGCACCATCTGCTGCCGCTCCACTACTCACAAGATATGTCACCTCAATGGTCGAACCATTTTCAGGTTTTTTGCCTAAAATGTTGTCTCCGAAGAGAATTTGGTATCTTTCGTCGTCAATTTCTTGTGTAAGGAACAATCTAGTTGATGGACTTACATTAAAAATGTTTGTATATGGTGAATATTCTTCTGTTGCTGTGTTAGTTACCGAAACACGAATCGTAGAAGTGTCAATATTTCGATTTGGAAGGATATATTTCGCATCTGGTTGAGAATCATCAACTGTAAAGGTCTTTTTCAGTAAATTTCCTTCATAAATTTTGATTCCTGAGAAAGCCGCAATCCCATTTACATCTGGAGTGACTGTAATATCGTCTGGAATTGAAAAAATGTAGTTTGAGTTCTCTGCTCCACCTAATGCAACAACGCCTTTCTTTAATTTTGCCGATCTTGCATCAAGTCCACTTAAATTTGCGGTAAAAGTGATGTCTGCAGTTGCTGATTTCGTCGATCTTGGGACATATCCGATGTTTCTCGCTAATGAAACGACATTTTCACGCAATGTTGCGCTATCAATGAACGATTCATTGACTGCCATGCTAGTATTGTAGGCAGTAATGTAAGAATTATATGCTAATGTATCAATCAGAACAGAAAAGTTCGACCCTTCAAAGTCAAAATCCGTGAAGTTACTGTTCGCTCTCAGATATTCTTTAATCTGAGATCGCAAATCATTGAAATCGAGGTTAGTAAACTGATTGAATGACATTATAGTCTAGATGGTTGTAAGATAAACTCTACATTCTGTGTAGGGATGGGTAATCCAGTGATGTCATATTCAATCTGAACCAATACAGTGTTTGTGTCAGGTTCAGATTCCACATAAACATTGGTCAGTTTGATCCTAGGTTCAAAGTTTTCCAATAATGTTATGATTTCTTCCCTTACTTCATCACCAACATACCCATTATTAAGTTCAAAAAGTGTATTGTAAATGGATGTACCCAGTAAATCGTTAAAAAACCTCTCATCGAGACGAGTTTGAACTAAATTTACTACGGATTTCTTGATTGCATCCTCATTTTTCAAGACAGTTACATCATTTGTGATTGGATGTCTCTTAAATGCAAGACTTATATCTCTAAATCCGCGAGAAATCTGTACGGTCATCCATTTAAATACACTTTAACATACTATCTATAATGGTTTTCAGTATTTATTTGTAATCAATATCGATTTGGAATGTTTTTATACTCCTCTGGAGAGAAAATTTCCTCTTCAGAAAGGTTTTCAGTGCGTTTTGCTTTATGATGCATCACTTCATTCAGTTCCATTTCTTCTGGATCTTCTGTTTTATGAGGCAAAGACCAATAATCTGTCATCAAACTCGTTGTTCCCCACATTGCTTTCATGTATTCTGTGTTACGGTCTACAGGTGAATTACCCATTTGTCTCCTGATCAGTTGAATCAGAACTTTTTAAGGGGTTGCCATCCCTCGAATCGTATTTATTTTGTGGGTATTCTTCCCTCTCTCCGGGTGTTGTCCAGAAATAATCGTCACAATCACCTAAACGACCCCAAGATACACCATTCTCTACTTGATAGAACTCAGTAGAAACTTTAAAGTCAGGTATCTTGGGGTCTTCTGGAGTTAATGAGATGTCATAGATGCGACATCTGTTATTTGGATACAGTGCATACTGACCATTGTACAGTTCAATCAAGTTAAATGACTTGTGTTCACTTGGAAGTTCACTGGTTGAATAGTCAATGATGTCTGGATCGCCGTGATAATTGTCTAAGGTGCAAATATATTCACCTTTCATTGTACCAAAATGACGAGTGCGTATCTCCCACTCCATTGACCCTACATGCTGCTTACACAGTGTAGTGACATCATGGTCCATACAGTTCCAAAACTGCAGGTTAGGGAGGTCTAGATCGGGGTCTGGTGTCTCTGGTTCTGCTACAAAGGCAGAAATCGGCAACTTATCAAACATTGCCGCATAATCTGGTAGATATGTTTCAAAGTAAAAGGCACGCCCAGGAAGACTTTTAGCAGCGATCCATATGCCTTTTACAAATTCACCATGTCCATACTCGTGATCACAAAGATATTCTTTACGAACCCAAGTATGAACTGCTGGTAAGTTAGTGATCAGTCTTGACATATCATAGTTTATAAAACTAAACTATGTATCAACGACCTTGCCCACGATAACGCTTCTTTGCACCATTACGAGAAGATGCGGAGTACTTGGTGTGCTGTCCCGAACCTTGACAAGTCTTTTTGGGGGTAGACTCGATCATGTTCTCACCAATCAGAGACTTTTTAATCTTTGCCATAATTTGTTTTTTTCGCGGATTTTTTTGAAACGGGCGGATTTTTCGGGTCTCCACCTAACAGACCACCATAGCATTATAACATACCCAATCATCAGATAACGCGCATTTTTTCATGCCCCACACGAATCACAGGATCACACCAGATCTCATAACCCTTCTCAATCGCATCCAGACAGAAACTCACATCCTCTCCACACATATCTTGGACCTCCCCTGATTCGAAGGTTTGCATCTTCGGAGCGAACCACGGATAAGGCAGACTCTCAAAGACTCCATGCTTAATCAGAACCCAGCCAAAACCAGTGTAATCAACTGTGAATGGTTTCTTACGCTTGCTGATCGACTCTAAGGTCTCATGATTCATCACACCGCCATTCTGACGGAAATCGCCTTCCTCTAACCAGTGGGCGACAGAAGTTGTGCGTCCATCCTCAGTGCAATACCAACCAGCGGCAATATCCTTATCCATCGCAACTAACCGATAGAACTTCTCGACATCAAACACGATGTCACTATCAATCCATAGTTGATAGTCATAAGGAAGTTTGCCATCCCATGGTTTCTGTGAAGGACCACGCAATACATTCGCACCAAGACACTTGCAGCGTGCGAAGTTCACCATGGAACTATAATCTTGTGAGATCTGAATACTCGCTCCGTTCTGTACCAGATCAAAACAAAGTTGTACAAAAGATTTCAAGAATGTGTAAGAACATCCTCTACCAGGTAGACAAAAAACAATTGCCTTACCACGAATCATTTCTCTCGCTGCTGCTAGGTCGAACTCTTCTACCTTCTTCTTTGGCGCAGCGGTCTTTACCGTAAATCCTTTAGCCATGAAAACAAATAAGTGACAAATACATTATACCACCGCAAGTCAAATCATGCAATGGTTACTCAAGTATTTAGTGTCACCTCAATATCTTCTTCTATCTTCTCCATACCTTTTCCACTACTTCCCATCCATATAAAATTCTTGATCGCTGCTCTATGACTCTCCACATCCTTCTCAGGTATTCTCCGAAATATAATTATACCTTGATGTGAAATGTTATAAGTATTCATCTACAATTTTCTCCAATAAGTATGTGAGATCTTCTTTCATCCCCGCATCACGAATTAATCTTTCGTCGTTGTATATGCGATATTCAAGAGTATCTATCAATAGTTCTCTTTCGTAGTTGTCTATTGCGATTTTCATAGTCCATACGCCCTCCTCTCATTATATATCCTCATAGATTCTTGAATACCGCCGAAATGCTCATGTGCCCATGATGATATCCCGCCGCAATAATCAGTAGGGTAAAACAAAAACAAGCTACGAGACTTAGTATCAAATAAACTCTATCGTTACCGCTAGAGGGTACAGTGGGATTTTCTACTGGCGGAATTTTTTTGTCTGCAGGGGTTTCGGAAGTCATTTTTATATCTCAGAATTTTTTTTTTGCGTTTGATATTTAGAGGTCGATTTGGGTTCGTTGTAGGTTACGGGGACCCATTGTTTTTTAACCCGCTAAGGGGGGCGGGGCAAAATATAAAAAACATAAAAACACTGCTATTTGATATATTTTGATATGCACAAAATGTGCATTACGGGTTGTGAAGATATACTTGACGGCGTAAGATTCTCAATCGTCTAAGGTCGAGATCCC
>MDTG01153832.1_pt1 | contig 19911 bp, 16 predicted proteins | sample 811421 | NCBI WGS metagenome assembly MDTG01 (sample SAMN05326645, study PRJNA326480) | marine metagenome | isolation source: seawater | place: Pacific Ocean: South East | collected 2011
GTTCCCATTTCTGAGAGTCATCCGTTAGTTGGGCAGTCTCCATATTCAGCCTCCAAAATCGCCGCGGATCAGGTCGCATTTTCTTACTGGGCCTCCTTTGAGACTCCGGTCGTCACGGTTCGCCCCTTTAACACGTATGGGCCGAGGCAATCGATCCGAGCCGTGATACCGACGATAATTAGCCAACTTTTAGATCACCCCGAATTCGTCGAGCTTGGCTCTCTCGATACATCTCGCGACCTGACTTACGTCCCAGATACGGCCGGGGGAATTCTGGCTGCGGCACTCGGAACAGGAGGTGAGGGAGAAGTGTATAACCTGGGAACTGGTGACGAGTGGTCTGTAAGAGACATTTTGGAAAAAATATGTGAGCTTATGGAGTTAAGCCCGGAGATCAGTGAAGATTCTGCTCGCGTTAGGCCGACAAAGTCTGAGGTGGCTCGTTTGGTGTCGGATAATCGTCGAGTTCGTGAGGCGTTCGGCTGGGAGCCCGAATTCCAGGGTGCGGTCGGTCTGGAGTCTGGTTTGGGGGAGACGGTCGACTGGTTTAAGAAAAATTTGGATTTTTATTCGAATAGGTCAAGGCTCTTACTATGATCCGAAAATCTCCGGCTAAGCTACCGTCCGACCTAAAGTCGGCTTTCGACACCTTTCCCTTTCCAGTGGTCGACGGTTTGCACGTCCCCGAGCTCGGTGAACGAGAAAAAATTCTCCTATCGGAATGCATTGATAGTGGATTTGTTTCCTCTGTCGGACCCTTCGTCGATCAGTTCGAAAATGAACTTTGTAAATATACCGGCGCCAAGTATGCGGTAGCCGTCTCGTCCGGCACTACGGGACTTCAGATAGCTTTGCTTAGCGCCGGTGTCGGGCAAGGTGACATTGTCATAATTCCTGCAATTACTTTCATCGCAACAGCAAATGCAGTTAGACACTGTGGAGCTGAGCCGCTAGTGCTAGATGTCGACGAACTTACAATGGGTCTCTGCCCGAAAGAGCTCCGTAATTTTTTTTCCGATGAGACCTCTATTGGCGCGGACGGGACGCGGATCCATAGAGAGACCGGGAAAGTTGTTAGGGCAGCGGTTCCCGTGCATATTCTTGGCCATCCCTGCGATGTTGAAGTTGTTGGTCAAATTTGTAGGGAGGCGGGGGTCGCTATGGTTGAGGACGCCGCCGAGGCTTTGGGAAGTTCTGTTGGAAGTAAACATTCGGGCCGTTTCGGGATTGCTGGGGTTTTCAGTTTCAACGGTAACAAGACAATTACCACGGGAGGCGGGGGAGCGATCATCACCGATGATCAGAATTTTGCCAAGCGAGCCCGCCATCTGTCTACGACAGGTCGAATTTCTCATGACTATGAATATGATCATGATGTCGTTGGCTTTAATTATCGAATGCCGAACGTCAATGCCGCGTTGGGTTGCGCCCAGCTCGAGAGGTTAGACAGTCTTCGCCTTCGACAACGAGGAATCTTCGAAATTTACAGAGAGCATTTTTCCGGAGTCAAATCTGTTGGAGTCGTCGAAGAGTCGCCCGGCAGGTCAAGCAATTATTGGCTTCAGGCAATATCTCTGCTCACGCCCGACATTGAGGTTCGAGATGCTGCTTTGGTTTACGGAATAGGTCTAGGCATAGCGCTTCGTCCTTTATGGAAGCCCATTCCGCTGGTTTCTGCTTACAGCCAATTGAGGCACCGAGATACCCCGCGAGCTCAGGCTATTTACGATTCGGTGATATGTTTACCAAGCTCTGCGGGGCTGATGCAGGACTACTTGTCAAAGGTGGATCCCGGGGGTAATGACCTATGAGAATCGCCAATTCAAGTGCAAGTTTCGACATCGCAAACAGTTGCAGAGTTGCTTCATGAAAACTGTTGCCGTTTTTACTAGCTCAAGGTCTGATTGGGGTATTTTGACAGTCTTAGTGGATGCCCTCGTGCAAGACGAGTCAATTGAGGTCACTGTATTGGCGGGCGGTTCTCATTTTGATCCAGTTTTTGGAAACACGATAGACGAGGTCAAGGAAAAATATCCGGAAATCGTTGTCGGTATCAATTCAGGCCCGGTCGGTGATACCCCGGAGGAGGCGGCCCGCATGGCTGGGAAGCTACTGGAAATGACGGGAAAAAGTTTGGCGGAAATTGGTCCTGATTGTCTTATTATTCTTGGCGACCGCTTCGAGGCGTTATCATGTGCGATTTCGGCGCTCTTAAATTCGATTCCGATTTTACATATTCACGGAGGAGAGATCACCACTGGCGCAATTGATGATGCCGTTCGTCATTCAATATCAAAAATTGCGCGTTTTCATTTCCCAGTGCACCATGAATATCGTGATCGACTTTTGCAATTAGGAGAGGAGCCGGGGTCAGTATCGGTCGTGGGTTCCCTTGCGGTGGAGGCTTTGGAGAATCAAAATCTGAATGTTTTTGGTGAGTCGGGGTCATATTTTCCTGACAAGGTGCCAGAAAACTTCTATGTATGTGCAGTTCACCCGGTAACTACGTCACCTGGTGAGACCGAGGAAATCTTGAATGCTCTCGAGCCAATTTTTCTCAGTGATCCTTCGGTTTCGGTCTTTCTCACATCTCCGGCCCCGGATCCGGGTCATCAGCTAATTCAGGACCGGTACGACGATTGGTGCGCTCGACGCCCGGAGACATTCTCGTTCCAAAAATCATTGGGTTCAAAAAAATTCCTCTCTCTTGTGTCAAGTTCTCGAGCTCTGGTCGGCAACTCCTCATCTGGCCTGTTGGAGGCCCCAAGTCTTGGTGTGCCAACTATCAATCTCGGAAGTCGACAGGACGGCAGAATCCGAGCGGAATCGATTGTGGACTCGAGTCCGGACCCAGATTCGGTTCGAGCGGCTTTTGCTAAAATCAATAGTCCAGAGTTTCAGGATTTTGCGAGGAGAGTTGTGAATCCTCTTAGGGGGGCTGCTCCCAGCAGGACGATCGTCGAGTTTATAAAGCAAACTGAATTCTCGGTTCTTGCTCCAAAAAAATTCATAGATTGGGAGCCACATGTTGATTCGTAAGGAAGAAAATTGGGAGCAGCTTAGGCTGTCTCCGAGCTCAACAATCTTAGAGGCGGCCAAGACTTTAGAAGAGGCCGGCACCAGAATTGCATTGGTGGTCGATGGTCTTGGGAACCTTGTGGGTATTGTGACTGATACTGAAATTAGGAGAGGCCTTCTCCGAGGATTGTCCGGGCAAGACCCCTGTGAGCAGGTTGCTAAGAAGGCTCCTCGGGTTGTGTCCGCGGACGCTTCGGCAAGTAAGGTTCAGAGAATTATGACCAAGGAGAGTTTAGTTGCGCTTCCAATGCTTTCCGGTGATGAGAAACTTGCGGGCGTTTGGGTTGCCTATCCTTCAAAAGCAGAGTACCCAAATCCTGTAGTGATTATGGCCGGAGGCAGGGGAACACGGCTAGCGCCACTGACTCTAGAAACCCCGAAACCGTTGGTAAGGGTGGGTTCTCGTCCGATGTTGGACTATCTATTAGACGGCCTCGCCAATGAGGGATTCCAGAATGTGATAATCGCAGTCAACTACCTTGGAAAACAGGTAGAAGAATTCGTCGGGGACGGTTCTAATTGGAGGCTCTCGGTTAGTTACCTTCGAGAAAATTCTCCCCTGGGTACTGCAGGAGCTTTGGGTCTAATGACTGCGAAACCAGATTTGCCGGTCCTCGTAATGAATGCAGATGTCTTGACCGCGGCTCGAATGGCAGACATTGTCGATCATCACTCGGGTTCTGTTCATCAGATTAGCGTCGGGATGCGCTTGCATGATTTGGAGCATCCCTTCGGAGTGCTGGAAATTGAGGGCGGTCAAGTTCTCGGAATTCGCGAGAAGCCTGTTTGGAGAGAATTTGTTAGTGCCGGGGTATCCGTTATTTCTCCGGAAATACTGGACTTGGTTGAGGCTGATAGTTATCTTGACATGCCTGATTTGGTCTCATTGGCAATCGAGAAGGGTTTTACGGTCGGCGGATTCCCAATGCATGAATCTTGGGTAGATATCGGGACGCCAGACGATTTCACAAGGGCTCAAGATTTGCTTGGGGGTACAGAGAAAAAGTGAAGAAGTTGGAGCGCGTGGCGGTGTTGGGCCGAGGAAGTGCTGCGTTACGCGCTACCCACGGGTTAAGAAAAATGTTTCCCAAGCTCGAGTTGCTAAGCGTGGCTTCCGTCAGGCTTGATGGGTTCGAAGGGGTGACCCTCCCATCGGTGAGCAGCTTGGCATCCTGTGGTCCTGTTGACTGGACTTTCGATTGCTCACCGTCTTCTCAGCGAATTGTAAACGCCGAAGAACTCGCATACATGGCGATTCCGACACTGTTTGAAAAGCCAATCGGCACGAATTCGCGAGAGGGTCAGACAATTCTAAAATTTTACCAGGACAGCCAAACCTTGATGAGAGTTGGGTACTCCTTACGGAGGTTGCAGGCTTTTGATTTTGTCAAAAAAACCTTGCACGAAGGGTCTATCGGACAAATTTCCGAAGTTGAAATCTGTTGCGGACAGTATCTTCCAGATTGGAGACCTGGAAGAGACTACCGATCAACTGCTTCCGCCCAGCAAAAGTTGGGGGGTGGGGTTCTCTTGGAGCTAAGTCATGAAATAAATTACGCCATTGGTTTGTTTGGCAGGGTTATAAGCGTTGAAGGTTCTCTGAAAAATTCCGGGGAGTTAGATATCGATGTTGAAGATTGGGCTGATGGAAATCTTGAAATGGGGGATTCCCAGAATCCAATTTCAGTCAAACTACAGCTGGATTTCCTAAAGAAGAAAAAAGAGAGATGGTGTCGAATTACGGGTGATTCGGGAGAAATTTTTTGGGACTTGACCCAAAATACGGTCCATGGCAGCCGCCTAGGCGTAGATTTTTTTCACGCTTTTGAGGATTCGATAGATCAAACTTATTCGGGAGAGATACGCGAGATGTGCGACGAGGTGGCTAACCAACATAGTTATTCTGGAGACAGCAAAGATTCGGTCCATACTTTGGGGGTAGTTGATGCTTGGCGCATATCGGCAAAAGATAAAACCAAAGTTGATTTAGTTGGGGTTGAGGGCAATGTCTGACCGAGTCGTTACAGCGATTTTCGCAAGGGGCGGATCAAAAGGAGTTCCCAACAAAAACCTCAGAGAGGTCCGGGGTGAGTCTTTGCTGAGTCGGGCGATAAGGTGCGCTTTCGAATCCGGTTTGGATCAAGTTTTTGTTTCCACCGACGACCCGGCAATTGCAGAGGAGGCGAAAGAGACCGGAGCCACCGTGCCCTTTTTGAGACCCCCTGAACTTTCGGGAGATTCATCCCCGGAGTGGCTGGCGTGGAAACATTTTTGCGAGTTCATTTCGTCTGATCTTCCTGGCCGCTTTTCCTACCTGCTTGTGCTGCCGACTACAGCTCCCCTTCGAACCGATACGGACGTTTCCGGGGTTACGGAAATGATCTTGTCTGGCCGTTGGGATGTGGTGGTTTCAATGTCGGAGGCAAGACATCATCCCCAATTTAATTTGGTCAAGATGAACTCGAATAAAGAGGTCGAGCGGTATGACAAACCGGATCAGGATGTAAATAGGAGGCAGGATTCGGAGCAGGTATTTGATCTGACCACAGTGGCATACGCTGCTCGAATTGATTTCGTTCTGCAAGCCCAAAATATGTGGCAGGGACGCACCGGCGGTTGGATTGTCCCCCCGGAGAGAGCTCTTGATATAGATTCGGAATTAGAAATCGAGTTTGCTGAGTTTCTTCTTGAAAGGAGAACCCGAGATGGAGGCTAATAATCACGGGCTTCCTCCAAAAATTCTCGTAACAGGGGCTTCAGGCGCTGTGGGCTCGGAACTGTGCCACAAACTCGTTGATTTTGGAGTAGATGTGATTGCTACGGACAGAAAAATCTCTCCTAAACTCGAGGCGTTAAGAGGACAATCACTGACCTGGGTGAAGGCTGATCTTGAAAATTCGAGGGATAGAAAAAAAATAGTCCAGGCAGTGGTTGACAGCCGCGAGAGCTCCCTGGGGATAATTCACAACGCAAGTTTTGTCGGAGATTCTGATTTGGACGGCTGGTTGGGCCCTCTGCAGTCTCAGACTGATGAAACGTGGGGACGTGCCATCGAGGTTGGTCTTTCCGCGGCTTTTTCATTGACTAGAGATATCGCGTCACAACTTGAATTGGGCGAGGGATCGGCGATCGTGCATATCTCCTCAATTTATTCGGCTCTCGGCCCGGACTTGGCTCTCTACCGTGGGACTGATATGGGCAATCCAGCTGCTTACGGAGTTGCGAAAGCTGGTCTGGAACAACTGACTAGATGGCTAGCAGTATCTATGGCTCCTAAAGTGCGGGTCAATGCAGTTTCACCCGGGGGCTTACTGAGGGATCAACCCCAAACTTTTATTGAGTCTTACGAAGCCAAAGTTCCACTTTTGAGGATGGCTACTGAGCAGGATGTTTGCGAAGCTGTCCTGTTTTTGCTCTCCGCGCGAAGCTCATACGTGACGGGCCAGGTCCTAATAGTCGATGGAGGTTACAGTATAAAGTGATTAATTGGACGTGATTAAACCTCTAATTCGTTCACCGCTAAGGGCCCGCCGAATGTTTTGAATACAAGCGCCGATTGTCTCGTAGTAACTATCGATAGTTGAGCCGGCCACGTGGGGCGAGGCAAAGACCGAGGGAATTTTCCACAATAAGTCTTCGGCATCTGTAGGTTCATCATAGTGAGCGTCAATTCCCAATCCCCTGATTTGCCCGGTCTGCAGTGCCCGGACTAAGGCTTTTTTGTCGACCAGTTCGGCTCTTGAGGGGTTAATAAGAAATGGCGTTTTCGCCATTTCTCTGAATGCAGACGAATCGACCATTCCGCCTGTTTCAGCGTTGAGATGAACATGAAGAGAGATGTAGTCGGATTCCCGAAGGAGGCCATTCCAGTCGGTCTTTACGGCTCCGGGGGGCGCCTTACTGATGGCAATAAAGGGGTCAAAGTAAATTATTCTCATGCCAAAAGATTGGGCTCGGGCGCTCACGAGGGTTCCAATTTTTCCCATTCCAACGATTCCGAGAGTTTTTCCGTGCAGAGAATAGGAGCCCATTCCATGGTCATTTCCCTCCCATTCGCCACTAATCACCCGCAAGTGCATTTCAGCAGCGCGACGAGATACCCCAAGCATCAAAAGAATCGTGTGCTCTGCGACTGATGTTGCGTTTGCCCCATGATTGTTTGCTACTGGCAGCCCTAACGCATGAGCTTCGTCAATATTAAATTTATCGAATCCGGAACTCCAGATTTGCATCAACTTACAATTCTTCAGCCGCTCCAAATAGATGGTTGGGATTCGACGAGCAGGTGCCATCAGCACAGCATCAAATCTTTCTAGTTCCAAATTCCCAAGGTCCCCAATCGATTCGTAGCTAATCTCATCGAATCGCCATTTTGCTTGATTCAACTGTTTGCGAATTAAGTCCTTAAGGGACTCTGGGTGGCGATTGATAGTCATCCATAAAATTCTGGCTTGGTCCATCAGCCGACCTCTGATCTTTTGTTTAGCAATTCCTCCGCTGTCTTGAGGTCTGTTTCGGTATCGATATTAACCCGCACTCCCCGGGAAATAACGGCCCTAGACGAGTTCGGGGAGAAAAGGGAGTCTGCTCGAACCAGGAAATCTCGACTGAATGCGTAGCAGGAACCGTTACGATGAAACAGCGGTTTTAGTTCTTGTCGGGCCACTATTTTTGAACCCGCCGGGTCGTAGTAGTCGAAATATCTCTCGTCATCGACAACTAGTTGCTTGAGCGGGTGATAGTGAAGCTCAGAGGCCGAAACGGTCCAAACTGCGTCGCTTCTCGTTTCACGCAACTCTCTTATTGACTCGGTGACGTCTGGGACCGTGCGGAGTGGCGAGGTAACTTGCAGCATAACTACGGTGTCAAAATTTATACCTTGTTTAGCCTCCATGATGCGTAACGCATGTTGCAGGACGGGTGTGTCAGAAACTCGATCCCCGGACAGCTCCGTCGGTCTATCCACCACCTGAACTCTCTCAAATTTCTCGGCAGATCGCTTTATTTTTGGGTGGTCAGTTGAGACACAAATGTGAGAAATTTCTTTGATGTCCAACGCAAGTTCAAGCGTGCGGTCAAGAAGCGTTTTGCCAGCAACTACCCGAAGATTCTTAAGGGGAATCCCCTTACTACCTCCCCGCGCGGGAACGATTGCGAGAATCGAAGGCTCAACAACTTTTTGCATGATCTTATTTTTCGACCATAACCCATTTTTGGTCTTTGCTCGATTGCAAGGCCGCCTCAAGGGTTAATGAAGTCCAGACAGATTCGGACAGATCTAACGGAGACAACTTTTTCGTCGGGTTGTCCAGCAGCTCCATGACGTGCGATATTTCGGGTAAAAAGTCATCAGGCCGTTCTTTTGCGAAGTTGGAGATATCAGGATCAAAACCGTCCCTGACGATTTGGATCTGATCGTGATCTCCATGCATCTCCCAGCGCGCCCAGCCTCTCACAAATCTTATTTCCAGTGATTTGTCGGGAGGCAACGTGTAGAGGTCTTGATTAACTTCCACGGGAGTGCCCTCTGTCGTCTCAATTTCTATTTTCACTTCTTTGTCGTACGAACCGAATTCGTGCTCTACCGTGTCCATCGAGCTAATCACTTTTTTTGGCCGGCCGCAGCCCAACTCGTGCGCAATGTATAGAGCAAAGTCGAGTCCGTGACTGTGCTCGTAAAGTGCGCCACCCCCCCTTGACGTGTAGCTTAAATAGGAGTCTGTGACGTTATTTATCCAAGGATGCGCCGCCAATATCCCAGACCAATCCTCCCGAGTTTTGCCCCTAATAAGCGTTGGCGGACCGAGAGAGGCCTCTTGCAGTTTTTGCAGGAGCGCTACTGTATTGGTTTTTAGCCTTTGGTTGTAGGCGACAAGCACTCTGCAATTTGATTTCGCGACACGATCTACGAAGCTGAGAAGTTCGGCTCGGCCGGGACCGGCCAAGGGCTTCTCGATCAGTAAAGCTCGGTGGCCAACGCTTAACTCCTGTTGGGCAATCGGGAGGTGGGTATCGGGAGGGGTGCCAATCACGCACAGGTCGTAGGAAATCCCGTTTACTTCCTCCGGCTGTTTAAGTTGGATTTTCTGATCAAAAACTCCATACCTCGTTGGATAAATTTGATCTCGGGTTCGGTCGAGAGCGGCTTTATCAACATCAACGATTGTGACCTCCGCGCCAAGTTGCCGGAGCGCGTGAGACAGATGGTTTCCAATGGAACCAGCTCCAATGACCTTTGCCGTAACCACGATTTTTATCGAACCAAGGACCAAACAGATAGCTCGGTTTTTCGATGCTCATTACTGTTTATCGATTTGTCGGTGTAATAGGAATCGGAGCCCTGATGGGTTGACGAAATTTCTTCAAAGACGGCCCCGCTGGCTGAGGTGAATCCATGGGGGACCCCGGTTGGCACTGTCAAGATATCGCCCTCCTTCAAAAGGTGGATTTCTCCACCGAGATTGACCGAAAGGTCTCCGTAAACGCAAATGAAGGTTTCCTCCTTAATTTTATGGAGGTGTTCTGGATTAGTCTGACCGGGGAAAACGGCAATAACCTTCTTGCAATATTCGCGATTGACAAGAGTTGCCAGGACAGCACCGTACTCGAAGAACTTTTCTAGGCCGTAATGGTGGGAAAGCTCAACTCGGCTTTGCGCCGGAAGGCTAACGTTAGCTAGCCGGAGCAGATCGCGAGTTTGTTCAATTATGTCTCTCACGGCGTCACTCACATGAGAAATATCCACATTGTGAGAAGCCAAGGATTCGTTCTCCGAAACCGCCGACTTGGTCAGTTTTGTCTCAACCTTTGACCACTCATTGGCGGTCACCTGGTTCTCAAGAACGGGAATTGCAAAATAGACGTCAGAATCTTCGAGTTTGGTGTCTTTTTTGAGGCTTCTCTTGGCATAGACCCCACGTCGCAATTCCCTGACTGCAGATTGTTCTGCGTCATTAGACCAGGCAGAGCGGTCCATACCTGCGGTCATTGAAATCGCATTTTTCAGGCTTTCAGCCCAAGCCCTGAGATGCTCGCTGCTTGATGAGTAAGCGTTAAGGGGTGTTTCGCCATCATCTTCCGCTATATGTCTTTCAAAAATGTGAGCGCCTTTAGCGAGCGCCAAGCCCACTGCTTGGTAGTTATCCTGACGCTCATGGGTTGAATAACCAAGGGCAATCCCAGGAAAGCGCTCTCTCATCATGTCTAAGCGGTTCAGACTGAGCTGGTCGTCGGGAGTCGGATAAACCGCAACACAGTGCATAAGAGCAAGCTTTTGAAGCCTTTTACTTAAAAAAACCACGCTGCGATCCAGGTCACGAACTCCTAGTCCCCCGGTTGAGACGATAGTTGGCATATCCGTCTCAACAACCTTGGTAAGCAAAGGCCAATCAGTTGAATAAGCGCTCGCGACCTTGAGAAAATCAAAATTGTGTTCGACGATTTTTTCGACTGAGGCCTCATCAAAAGGAGTGCAAGCAACTAAAAACCCCTTTTTCCGAGCGTGGTCAATCAGCTCCAGAAACTGCTCGTCACTGAGGCGAGTCTCCTCGAATCTTTTGATGTACTTAAAGGAAAAGTCTCCCTTGTAGTCCCGGTGAATGAGCGAGTCTAGGTCTCGGTACTGGAACTTAATAGCTGCTGTGAAATCGAGCCCTTCAATTGCCGCTGCTGCTCGGTCAATAATGCGCTTTCCGTGGGAAACTGCGCCATTGTGGTTGTTAGCAAGCTCAAGAATTAGGAGCGGTTTTTGCACGGTGCCAAAAGTGTGTTTCGAAAAAAAGACATCCGGTTGCATAAATTTCCTTACCTTGCGAAATCAAAAGTTCTCTCCCGACCACTAACTTATCGCTTAGGAGGCCTGGCTGTGTGGAAATGGGTTTATTTAAACCAACTACGCTAGAGAATGGATACTAATTACTGGCGAGAAATGAAGATTCATGGCAAAAAAGTTTCATAAGGCGGTAAACCGAGGTTTGTTGCTCTGGAGAGAGGACGGGGTCGATCGTGCTTGGTTGGCCGAAAAACTTACCAGCCTGGGCGTCAGCTTTGCATTCCCAGAACCTTGGATGAAGGAGGCAATTACCAGTGAGGGCCTCGAACATTTCAGCCATTTTGAGAGGAGCGAAAGCTTCGCGGAAACCCGTTTGACAATGCTTGCCATGCAGAATCGACAGGATTTCACGGGGACCTTTCGAGTTGTCGATCGAGATGTTGAGATTCGAGCTTTACTGCTCAGAATTTTTTCGAAGCTTCTAATAGAGAAATTTGATTTTGGAGTCTTCGGCGTGACTCCACATGATCATGAGCAGGCAGCCATTGAGGCAGCGATGAGGTGGCTCGGAATCCCGGTCCTATTCTTCCAGCCTTCTCTGGTTGGACCTCAGTCCGCCCCTCGCACCTCATTGACTACGATGTTTGATTACGAAATTCCCAAGTCCACCCGAAAAAAGTACTCAGCGGAATTAGCGGAAATTGTTCGGCTGGCGGAGTCCTCAATTGAGCGGCTTGAGGCTGGGGGAGGTACGCCCAAAATGAGCAATCAGATGAGGAGTGAGATTCAGAGTCGAAGCTTTATGGGGCGTTTGCGAGCTATTTTCTACACAGTTTCGCGACTGAGAAGGGGTGTCCATCAAGCTTCAACCAATTTTTCAGGGCACTCGGTATTGATGCCGTGGTTCACGAAACCGCTTGAAATTGTCTTGAATTGGTCGCTCCGGAAAAGCTTGGTCAATCGAATTTTTTCTTTACCTTCTGAAATCCCAGATTTGAAAGGAAAATTCGCCTTATTTGCTCTTCACTACGAACCTGAGAGATGCTCAATCCCAGAAGGGTATCCTTTCCAAACCCAGATTGATGCAGTGCTTAGGGCAAGAGCTCTTCTACCTGATGACGTGGTCCTGATTGTCAAAGAGCACTTTAGCCAGTCAGCCGCATCCTTGCGCGGAATTCTTGGCAGAGGTCCAGAAACATATCGTTTGTTGGAGGACACGCCAGGCATACGCGTGGTTGGGATTAAGGCGAATACCCCAAAGCTCATTAGCAAGGCCGAATGTGTCTTCACACTGACGGGTAAGGTTGGGATTGAGGCCGCCCTGAAGCAAATACCGGTGGTTTTTGGTGGCCAGCCCTGGTGGCACGAAATGCCTGGTTCGCTATCGCTTGCTTCAATCAGCAGTCAAGACGAGCTCTCCGACTTTCTCTCCTCTCCCCAGCCGTCACGTGATCGAATCTTCGATTGGCTTTCCTCAAAATTCAAGGAGGACTTGCTTCCAATTCTTGGTGATTACTCAGTGGAGCGATATGTTGACCGCATTTCCCCCCTCCCACCGAGGTATTTGGAGTTACAGACTGAGGTGGCGGCCGACACAATTCATACCTTTGTCACCCGAGTTCTAAAAACAGACCGAGGCCAGCCGCGCTGAGATTCACGTTTTTGAGGGCTTCTGTGTCTCAATTCCCAGAGTGGAAGTAGACTAGGGGTTATGTCGAAGCCTGATCCAAAACCACGTTCGCGGGTTGTAACTGATGGAATTGAAGCCACCACCTCGCGGGGTATGCTTCGGGCAGTTGGTATGGGGGATGACGATTGGGATAAGCCCCAAGTCGGAATTGCAAGTTCGTGGAACGAGATTACCCCATGCAATCTTTCGTTGGGCAGGTTGGCGCAAGCCTCGAAGGAGGGAGTTCACGCCGGGGGTGGCTACCCGCTTCAATTTGGAACGGTTTCGGTGTCAGACGGTATTTCCATGGGCCACGAGGGGATGCACTTCTCTCTGGTTAGTCGTGAAGTGATTGCTGATTCAGTAGAGACCGTTATGCAGGCGGAACGTCTCGATGGGTCGGTTTTGCTGGCAGGTTGCGACAAGTCGATTCCAGGTATGTTGATGGCTGCAGCTCGTTTGGACCTGGCCTCAGTTTTTTTATACGCGGGTTCGATTGCTCCCGGGTGGGTAAAGCTCTCGGATGGCACAGAAAAGGACATCACTATCATCGACTCGTTTGAGGCCGTCGGTGCGGTTAATGCGGGGAAAATGTCGCATGATGACCTTTACCGCATCGAATGTGCTTTCGCACCAGGAGAGGGTGCCTGCGGGGGAATGTACACCGCAAATACGATGTCCAGCATCGGAGAGGCTCTCGGTATGAGTCTTCTAGGGTCGGCGTCCCCAGCTTCTTATGATCGGAGACGAGATTTGTTCGCGCATAGGTCGGGTGAGGCTGTTGTCGGGATGCTTCGTCAAGGAATTACGTCGCGAAAAATCCTGACGCGAGAAGCCTTTGAAAACGCAATTGCAGTCCTGATGGCCCTTGGGGGCTCTACCAATGCCGTATTGCATCTCTTAGCCATTGCGAATGAGGCCGAAGTCAACCTCACCTTGGAGGATTTTAATAAAATCGGCTCAAGAGTCCCCCACATTGGAGATTTGAAGCCTTTCGGTCGTTACGTGATGAATGATGTTGATCGTCACGGCGGTCTTCCGGTCCTTCTGCGGGCGCTGATGGACTCGGGATTTGTAAACGGCGACGTGATGACAGTCTCGGGGAAAACTATGGGAGAAAGTTTGGACGAGCTAAGCGTTGGCCCCCTTGACGGCCAGGTGCTTCGCACACTTGATAATCCCATTCATCAGACTGGGGGCATAACGATTTTGCACGGATCCTTTGCGCCTGAGGGGGCTGTGGTCAAGACCGCAGGATTTGACTCAGCAGTTTTCGAGGGTCCTGCTCGGGTTTTCGAGCGCGAGAGAGAGGCGATGGATGCCCTGACAAAAGGGGAAATAAATGCTGGAGATGTAGTTGTAATCAGGTACGAGGGCCCGAAAGGGGGTCCAGGAATGCGAGAGATGCTGGCTGTGACGGCAGCGATAAAGGGTGCGGGATTAGGCAAAGATGTATTACTCTTGACAGACGGTCGATTCTCAGGCGGCACAACTGGGCTGTGTATCGGCCATATAGCTCCCGAGGCAGTTGACGCAGGACCGATTGCGTTTGTCCGGGATGGAGACCTAATCAGGGTTGATGTTCCATCGAGGACGCTGGATCTGCTAGTTGACGATGACGAGCTTGCCTTGCGCCGCAAGGACTGGAAACCGCTCCCTCCGAGATATGCGAGGGGAGTTCTGGCCAAATATTCTCAATTAGTTAAGTCGGCGGCTCTCGGCGCAGTCACCGGCTAAAAGCGATTTGGAACGTTCCTCCCGATGAAAAATAGTGATTAAATGAGGGGTAAAGGTGTGGAGTCGATGGGCGGATCAATGGGCGAGAAATCTTCTGAGTCCCCGAGGAAAAGTCAGTTGGCTGCGAAAGTAGAAGTGCTAACGGGCTCTGGGGCAATTTTGAAGAGCCTCGAGCTCTTGGGAGTCAAGGATGTCTTCGGCCTTCCAGGTGGAGCCATTATGCCCTTTTACGACGAACTAATGTCGGCGGACAAAATCAGGCACATATTGGTGCGCCATGAGCAGGGAGCGGGGCACGCTGCGGAGGGTTACGCGGCCGCTTCGGGAAAGCTCGGTGTAGCGATTGCGACCTCCGGGCCGGGAGCTACGAATCTTGTTACTGCAATAGCTGATGCTCATATGGACTCGGTTCCACTTTTGGCGATTACTGGCCAGGTTTTCTCATCCTCGATGGGCACTGACGCATTTCAGGAGGTTGACATTTCAGGTGTCACTATGCCTATAACGAAGCATTCATTCCTGGTCACCCGCCCTGAGGAAATTCCGGCTGTAATCTCCGCGGCGGTTCATATTGCAACATCGGGGAGGCCTGGGCCTGTTCTGGTAGACGTGACAAAGGACGCGCAGCAGAATTCGGCACCCTTTATTTGGCCGCCTGAGTTGGATTTACCGGGTTATCACCCAGTGACTAAGGCAAACCTCAAGAAAGTTCAGGCTGCTGCAAAAATGATCGCTTCAGCAAAAAAGCCGGTCTTCTACGTTGGAGGTGGAGTTGTTAGAGCGAATGCTCACAAAGAACTCATGGCGTTTGCGAGCAAGGTAGGTGCGCCGGTGGTGACTACCCTGATGGCGCGGGGAGCGTTTCCGGACTCGAGTCCGCTGAACCTGGGAATGCCTGGCATGCACGGTACCGTGCCGGCGGTGTTAGCTTTTCAAGAGTCTGACCTGCTAATTGTTTTGGGGGCTCGATTCGACGACAGGGTCACTGGAAAGGCGAGTGAGTTTGCTCCCGAAGCCAAGGTTATTCATGTCGATATTGACCCCGCCGAAATTGGAAAAATTCGGGAAGCGGAGGTGCCAATCGTAGGTGATGTTAGGGAGGTTCTGATTGATCTTTTGGCAGCCTTTAATCTTGAGGCCAAATCGTCACGCCCTGACTACGCAGGCTGGTGGGACCGTTTGAATCTACTCCGAAAGGAATTCCCTCTTGGGTACGACGAGCCGGAGGACGGATTACTGTCCCCCCAAGGAGTGATCAAAAAAATCGGCGAGATGTCTGGTCCTGAAGCGGTTTTCGCGGCAGGAGTCGGTCAACATCAAATGTGGGCCGCTCAGTTCATCAAATATGAGCGTCCAAACGCATGGCTCAACTCTGGAGGTGCTGGGACTATGGGGTATGCGGTGCCTGCAGCTATGGGAGCGAAAGTTGCCCAGCCCGACAGATTGGTTTGGGCCATCGACGGTGATGGATGTTTCCAGATGACAAACCAGGAGTTGGCCACATGCACAATTAATCAGATTCCGATCAAGGTCGCGATTATAAACAATTCTTCGCTTGGTATGGTGCGGCAGTGGCAGTCCCTTTTCTACGATGGTCGGCATTCCCACACCGACCTTAATACCGGCCACGATACTGTAATGATTCCAGACTTTGTTGCGCTTGCAGAATCTTACGGAGCGTTAGCGATTCGAGTTCGAACCCAAGAAGAGGTTGAGCCAGCCATTAAATTAGCGATCGAAACAAACGATCGGCCGGTAGTAATTGATTTTGTGGTTTCGAGGGATTCTATGGTTTGGCCAATGGTACCGCAAGGAGTTGGCAATTCTCAGGTTCAGTACGCGCGGGACCATGCCCCAGAGTGGGGAGAGGACTAGCCATGAGTCATGTCTTATCTCTATTGGTGGAAGACAAGCCAGGGTTGCTGACAAGAGTGGCTGGTCTTTTCGCTCGTCGCGGATTCAATATTGAATCTCTTGCGGTCGGGAAGTCAGAGATTCCGGGTTTGTCCAGAATAACGGTTGTCGTCGATGTTGAGGATTTACCTTTGGAGCAGGTGACGAAGCAGCTAAACAAGCTGGTTAATGTGCTGAAAATTGTTGAGCTCGAACCCGATAGCTCTGTCCAACGTGAGCATATGCTAATCAAGGTTCGGGTTGATGATTCGACTAGGTCACAAATTTTGGAGGCAGCTAATCTTTTTCGGGCCAGGGTGGTTGATGTGGTCCCAGATGCCTTGGTTGTTGAGGTAACTGGCGACTCTGCAAAAATCAGGGCCCTTTTGAACGTGCTTGAGCCCTACGGAATTAAGGAAATAGCCCAGTCTGGCCTTCTAGCTGTTGGCCGAGGGTCGAAAAGTATTTCTGACCGGATAAGCAGGAACTAAGCTTAAGTAAATCGTGGAAATGTAAAAGGAGATGGGTGGCCGTGACTGATATAAAATATGACGAAGATGCAGACCTTGGGCTTATTCAAGCTAAAAAAGTTGCCGTGATCGGCTACGGCTCTCAAGGCCATGCCCACGCTCAAAATCTGCGAGATTCGGGAGTCAATGTTGTTGTAGCTTTGAAGGAGGGGTCCCAGACTGCGCCGCGGGCCAGAGAGGCCGGTTTTGAAGTTATGAATGCGGCTGACGCCACCAAATGGGCTGACGTTATTGTGATTTTGGCTCCAGACCAGCACCAGCGACACCTTTACGCCGATGACGTGGCACCCCATTTGTCAGAGGGTAAAACATTGGTATTTGGCCACGGATTCAATATTCGTTTCGGCTACATCCAGCCGCCCAAAACCGTGGACGTTATCCTTATTGCTCCGAAAGGCCCAGGGCACACCGTTCGTCGAGAATTTGAGGCGGGTCGAGGTGTTCCTGTGATCGTGGCCGTTGAAAATGACTTCTCTGGAAACGCATGGGACCTGGCTTGGTCCTATTCGAAAGGTATGGGCGCTTTGAGGGCCGGAGGAATCACAACTACCTTCACTGAGGAGACCGAAACTGACTTGTTCGGAGAGCAATCTGTATTGTGCGGAGGAACCTCTCAGCTGGTTCAGTACGGTTTTGAGGTTCTGACCGAGGCCGGTTACCAGCCGGAGATTGCTTATTTCGAAGTGCTTCACGAGCTAAAGCTGATCGTTGATCTCATGTGGGAGGGAGGTATCGCGAAGCAGCGATGGTCAATTTCAGACACTGCGGAGTATGGGGATTATGTATCCGGTCCTCGGGTTATTTCGCCCGCTGTGAAAGAGAGTATGCGCGAGATTCTTGGAGACATACAGTCAGGTGAGTTTGCCAAACGTTTCATTGCCGACCAGGATGCGGGGGCTCCAGAGTTTAGTGAGCTGAGAGCTAAAGGTGAGGGACACCCCATCGAGGAAACCGGCAGAAAACTGAGAGCCCTATTCTCCTGGAAGCAAGGAGATTCAGATTACGTGGAAGGAAAAGTTTCCAGGTGAGCGAGAATTATCGAAGTTCAATTTAGTGCCAGGGCTGCTTTGTGGGTCCTGGCTCCAAAGTTTGATTAGAGAAACGACCGTAAAATGGAAATAGTAATCGGAGGGGCCCAGCGCAGTGGCACCTCCCTTTTGCGGTCTATAGTTGGCTCTCACTCCAGAGTAGCGATGTTCCCCTACGACCTTAGGTTGTGGACATACTTTGGACCCCGACATTCTGGACAGAACCTAACTCTCGAGAAGGCAGAAACTCTCTTACGGGCAATTTTATCCGACAAAAAAGCTCTCATGGCCGAGGATTTGCCCACATTCGATGAAGTGCAAGATATGCTTCTACAGGCTGGGAGTGAAGGTTTGTCCGCCAATCACGTTTTCGATTGCTTCCTGAAGGCTTATGCAAGTCGAAGAGGTAAACCCTGGTGGGGGCTAAAGACTCCTTGGAATGAATTTTATGCCGGAGAAATTATGGAAAATCTGGCTAATGTTGTGTTCTTGCATATTATGCGAAATCCTCTTAATTCGGCGGCCTCGGCCAAGCATGTCGAGGGCGGTTCATGGTTCTACGATCCGTTTAGCCATATTGACCGATGGAGGAGATCAGCGCACGAATCGAGGCAAAACGCAGAGCACTATCCGGGGAGGTACCATGTCTTGAGGTACGAAGATTTGGTAGCCGATCCCGCAGGAACTACGAGAAATCTATGCAATCAGATTGGCCTAGATTATGAAGAAGGGATGGAGTTGGGCCTCAAACAACCTGGTTGGTCTGGGAGCAATTCCTCCTTCGCCGAGTCTGCCGGTTCTCCGAGGCCGCCAAAGAAAAGGACAATTCCCCTTTACCTTCGCTCTGTTTACAACTATGAGTTGGCTGAAGAAATGCGTGCTTTGAATTACGAGGAAAACTCGAGTTTTCGGAAGCCAAATCCTTTGCACTTGTTATTTTCTGGTTGCCATAAAATCTGGTTGGCGATTATTTACTCCCTCATCCGCTTGAAGAAATCGATCTCCGACCCGCGGGCTCGCGCTGGGTAGCTTGTAGCTAGAATTAGGGCACATAGCGGAGGGAGATTTGGGTGGGGCCGAAACCTATTGTGCTGATTGCCGAGGAACTGTCTGCCACTATCAAGCAAGCTCTTGGGTCGAAATTCGAGATTCGCTTCGTCGATGGAACCGATAGAAAAGAGCTTCTCGCAGCCATGACGGAGGCCGACGCCGTCCTAGTAAGGTCGGCCACGATAATAGATAGGGAAGCTCTTTCAGTTGCAGAAAAACTGATGGTTGTTGCCCGAGCTGGAGTTGGTCTAGATAACATCGATGTAAATGCCGCCACCGAAGCAGGGGTGATGGTCGTCAATGCCCCGATTTCAAATGTGGTGAGCGCCGCCGAGCTCGCCATTGGTCATATTTTAGCTTTAGCTCGAAATATCCCTCAGGCTCACGCGTCCTTATCTTCAGGGGATTGGAAGCGGTCGAATTTTGTTGGTGTTGAGCTTCATGGGAAGACGGTTGGAATTATTGGCTTGGGGCGCATAGGGTCACTCGTCGCAGAGCGCCTTGCGGGTTTTGGCGTTGAACTCATTGGTTTCGACCCTCACGTTCAACCGGCAAAAGCAAGCCAACTTGGAGTTGAACTGACCACTCTGCCAGACGTTATGGCCAAGAGTGATTTTATAACTATTCATATCCCAAAAACTCCAGAAACCACCGGACTCATTGGGATAGAAGAACTGCGTTCTGCCAAAAAAACATTGAGGATAGTCAATACATCCAGAGGAGGAATTATCGACGAGGCCGCATTAGTTACGGCCCTTTCGGAGGGCATAATTGATGCAGCAGGAATTGATGTTTTTGTGAACGAGCCACCGCTCGGCTCCCCTTTATTGGCTCTTCCAAACATTGTTGTCACTCCCCATCTCGGTGCCTCAACCAAAGAGGCTCAGGATAACGCGGGCGAGTCAGTTGCTCGTTCGGTTAGACTAGCCCTCGACGGTGAGCTTGTTCCAGATGCAGTTAACGTCTCGAGCGGAGTTATTGATCAATCTGTTCGGCCCGGCATTCCTCTGATGGAAAAACTGGGGCAGGTCTTTGTCGGACTCAGCGAGGTTTCCATCGCTAGCATTGCCGTTGAGATTAAGGGGGAGATAGTAGAGCATGATGTCACGGCTCTAAAGCTTGCTGCTCTCAAGGGGATTTTTTCGCGAATTGTGA
>MDTG01395235.1_pt1 | contig 19909 bp, 26 predicted proteins | sample 811421 | NCBI WGS metagenome assembly MDTG01 (sample SAMN05326645, study PRJNA326480) | marine metagenome | isolation source: seawater | place: Pacific Ocean: South East | collected 2011
CTCCCACCTGTAAAAGTCCATTGCTCTGTTTTGGCTGAAGATGCCATCAAGACTGCTATTGAGGATTATAAAAAGAAAAATGATAACACTAACTGATTCTGCTGCTAAAAAAATAAAATCCCTCCTTTTAGAAAAATCTGAAACTGGAGTAAGGGCCGCTGTCCAAGGCGGAGGATGCTCTGGCTTTACCTATCAATTAAAATTTGATAATCAAAACGAAAAAGATAAAGTCGTAGAAAGTCACGGAGTTAATGTTTACGTTGACCCTAAAAGTTTTTTATATTTAATGGGCACACTAATAGACTTTGTAGATGAGTTAAATCAGTCCGGCTTCAGATTTGTAAATCCAAACGCTAAAAGAACTTGCGGCTGTGGAGAGTCATTTTCTATTTAAAACTATTTAATATATGAAAAGTATTAAAAGTTTTAGCACTCCAAACATCAGGAAATTAATCGGAGACACACCATTAATAAAAATCTCTCCACACATATATGCAAAACTTGAAACATACAGCCCATCTGGATCTGTAAAAGATAGAATGATTCATTATATTGTTGAGAGAGCAAGAGTTTTTGGAAAAATAACAGAAAAATCAATACTTTGTGAAGCAACTTCTGGGAATACTGGAATTGCACTTTCAATGATGGCTGCCTCTCTTGGAGTTAAGTGTGTAATATTTATGCCAAAAAATATGTCTGAAGAAAGAAGGCAGATGATGAAAATTTATGGAGCAAAAATAATTGATGCACCAGAGCATGACTTTGCCGGTGCATTAGCAATGAGAGATCAATATTTATTAGCAAATGAAAATGCTTGGTCACCAAAACAATTTAGTAATAATTATAATGTATTGTGTCACCAAACAAGCACAGCTCCAGAAATACATAAACAAGTAATAGATACAAAATATTATTGGTCAGCTTTTGTTCATGGTTCTGGTACCGGCGGAACCATTGAAGGTGTAAGAAAATATGTATCAAACAATAATTTAAAAACCAAAATTTGTTTAACTAGACCAGCAGAAGAGGACCATGGCATTCAAGGAATTGGAGACGGAAAAGATTATTTATTCAATTCAGAAAATGCAGATAGAATTATAGAAATAAAAACACAAGAAGCTATATCTAGAGCAAAGAATTTCATAGAAGAGACAGGCATTTTAATTGGTATTTCTTCTGGTGCAAATTTACTAGCAGCTGAAAGATATGTGAATACAATGAATCCTTCTGGTATTGTAGTGACAATGTTATGCGATCGGGGTGAGAGATACATGTCTATTTATGGTAAATAATACTATTTACTATGTTAAAAAAATTTGGAGACTAGCAACATGCGTATAAAAATTATTTTAGAAAAAAAACAAAAATTTAAATCTCATAAAATGTATGATCCAAACTCTGAAGATGTTATTGATGCAAAAGAGAAAGAAGATCATGATGAATATGGCAAAAAAGGCTACATACATATTGATCCTGAAGCAATCAGAGGTGTGCTAGATGATGAAGGTGGGGCTTCAGGCATGGATCCATTTCTTGATTCTGAAGATATCGATGCTGACGAGGATGAAATTAAAATAGCTCTCGATGCAATGGATGATGTTGGTCAACACGAAAAAGGTGATTACATTTTAGACGACGGGGAAAAAATTAAAGTCGTAAAAGAAATGATTAAGGAAGAAATAATTAAACTTTTTCTAGAAAAACGTAAAAAGAAAAAAAAACGTAAAAAGAAAAAAAAGTCTTCGGGTAAAAAAGATGCATGTTATCATAAAGTTAAAGCAAGGTATTCTGTATGGCCTTCAGCCTATGCATCTGGTGCACTTGTAAAGTGTAGAAAAGTCGGCGCAGCTAACTGGGGCAATAAGAGTAAGAAAAAATGAAAAAAGAACAGTTAATACAAATTATTCTTGAAGAATTGCAAATTGTATTGCTGGAAAGGTGCCAGAAGGGATACAAAACTCATCCCAAAAGAAAAACAAAAAAGATGTATGGTAAAACATATAGAAATTGCATAAAGGCGGAAGAAGGGAACGATCCAAAAAAAGGAACAGGTAAAAAACCAAAAGGCTCCGGAAGAAGACTATACACAGATGAAAACCCAAAAGATACCGTATCTGTAAAGTTTAGTTCAGTTTCTGATATTAGGGATACATTTTCAAAATCAAGCTTTAAATCTAAGTCACATAAGAGACAGTCTCAAATAATTAATTTAGTTCACCAAAGGGTTAGAGCAGCTTATAAAAATGCTAAGGACCCTAAAGTTAAATCAAGATTAAAAAAAGCATTTGATTACGCCAAAAAAAGAAAAGAAGCCTCTAAGCAGAAGACTCAAAAATTGAGGAACAAAAAATGAATCGCGAATTTTTAATAAAAATCATTAAAGAAGAACTGTTAGAAGTTTTAAAGGAAAAAAGAAAAAAAAGAAAAAAAGCAGGAACAGAGTCTAGTAAAGAATCTTCTTTAAGAGATTGGTTTGGCCGAAAGGGGGCCAAAGGAAAAAGGAAGGGATGGGTTGATTGCAACGCACCAGACGGAAAGGGCGGATACAAATCTTGCGGGAGGTCAAAAGGAGAAAAAAGATCAAAATATCCTGCTTGTAGACCAACTCCAGGCGCCTGCAAAGAAAAAGGCAGAGGAAAGTCTTGGGGTAAAAAATCTTCTAGAGGCAAAAAATGAAAAAAATTAAACTTATAGTAGAAAAAGGCCCATCCGTCAGTTTCAGGGCTAAGGGTAAGGCTAGGACTAAAATAGGTTCTGAAGATAAAAGCTCTTTAAGTTACTGGCTTAAAACAGTTCAAGAAAGATATTTGAAGAAAATAAACTTAGATGTTTTAGATATTCAAAAAAATCTGACCTCTTCTGGTCACTTGAAGTCTCATATCCCAGGTAAATTAGATAATAAAACATTTGATGCAATTGCTAGATTTCAAGAACAAAATAAAGATAGAATAATAGAGCTTGGAGATCCGAGTCCTGTTGATAAGATATACGGACCGATTACTCATAGGGTTTGGCTTGAAACCACAGGTCAGTACAAAGAAGCTGAAAAGATCACGCAATCAGATGAATTAGAATTTTCTACTTTTGATGATAAGTACAACCCAGAAGAACTAAACTCATATACTAGTGAGCAAATATTAATAGTTGGGGATAGCACCGCCGTCGGCCTTATGAACAGATTAGGAAATAAATATACCGGTGGCTTTTCCAAAAAAACTTTTACATTTCCAGATGGGAAGAAAACCAATTCTTTACCAACTCATAATGTGATGGATACTGCCATCGGAGGAGCCCGAACAGGATTAATTTTACACCAACTGGAAAAAAGAATAGAAACGCTACAGCAAGAGCTTGGTCATAATAAAGTAGAAAAAAAATTAATGATAATTCATTGTGGAGGAAATGATTCCAGATGGTTTCAGCTGCAAAAGCAGGGTCAAATTTCGTGGGATAAGGACGCTAGTCCTAAATCAAATTTAGCTTTGCACGATCCAGAATTTACTTACAATAATATAATAAAAATGGCTCAAATTGGAGAGGAATATGGATATGAAGTTAGAATTGTATCACTTCGGTTTAGGGGCGAAGAAAAATTTAAATCATTATATAGGGACAAATCGGGCCTACAAAATTATCATCAATCAAGTTTTAATTTAAAAATCAGAACTTCAAAATATTATGTAGTTCCAGGCATTTTGCCATCATCACTTGTATCATCATCTGACCTGGTACACGCATCACCCGCTGGAAGCAGCAAAATATTGAGTAGAGCTATGAATCCAAAAGCACCTGTAACTAAAACTATCAAATTAAAAAATACAAAATTAAATAAAAAAATTCCAGATTTAAAAAATGATATAGAATTTTTGCAAAAAGTAAAAAACTACGCAAAAAAGCATGGAGCTGATCCAAATGATTTTCTCGCTGTTATGTATCATGAAACAGGAACTTTAAATCTAGACCCAGCTGCAGAAAATAATAATAAAAATCCTTGTGTTGGTTTGATACAGTTTTGCCCGGGCAGCGGGATGAAAGTTATAGGTAAATCTGGAGCAGAATTAAAAAGAATGACTAGATCTGAACAGTGGGACTATGTTGAAGTATATATGAATACAAAAAAAGCTTGGAAAAGTAACCCAACTTTATCAAGTATATATTTGGCAATATTCTTACCTGCGCTCTCTGGTTTGAATGAAGACGCAATCTTAGCAGCTGAAGATCCTTCTGTTTGTCATCCTGTAGCACGAAGATTAGGAGATAATTTTTTAAAAAGAGTTTGGAAGCAAAACCCAGCCAACCGTTCTATCACTACCATAGATAAAAAACAAGTTTCTGTAATAACTAAAGAAGGCATGGCTAAAAACATTAAATCAAAATCATCAAGGCTTCCAAAAAATTTATTTGGAAATTTGCCAAAAATATAAACTTATTATTAATAGGAGATAAAAATGTCTAAAAAAATAAAAATTAAAATAACCGAAGGAGCCTGCTGCCCGGAAACACCTAGTATGCCCGCGACTTCATTGCCATCTAAAAAAATGAAAAATGTGCACAACCAAGAAGAGGCCAGAATGCATAGAACTACTCTTGCACATTTAATGGCCGATACAAAAGTACTTTTAGACATGATACAAGATGGAGATGACCTTCCAGAGTGGTTAGAAACAAAAATCACAAAAGCAGGAGATTACATGTCTTCAGCTGCTCGTTATATTGCTGGAAACATGGCACGAGACTTAGGTCAATTGGAGGAAGCAGTTTTAACCCCAGAGCAAGCAGCGCAAATAAAGTCTAGCATAACACCGGAACAGGCTTTAGAAATAATTCAAAGAATGACACCTGAGCAGCTTGCGCCTTTTATGGGATCCCCTGAAATCACAGAACATCTTATGTCTGAGGGCTTTGTAGGCCTAACAGAGGAAATATTAGTAGAATCTCACTTTAAACTATACGAACTTCTTCAAGGCTCAATAGATGAAAATAACGAGAAGCCTTGTCCGCAATGTCTGTATGAAGTTTTATCAGAGGCTTCTTGCGGCTGCCCTGATTTAATTCCAGAAGCAGAGTATAGAGGTAGAAAAGTTAAGCTAAATAAGCCAATGAGAGGCGATGTTAAAAAATTTAAAGTCTATGTTAAAAATGCTAAAGGAAATGTTGTTAAAGTTAATTTTGGTGATAAAAATATGAGAATTAAAAAATCCAACCCCAAACGCAGAAAATCTTTCCGGGCCCGCCATAATTGCAAAAGCCCTGGGCCAAAATGGAAAGCAAGATATTGGTCTTGCAAAAAGTGGTAAGTTTTATTTGACATATCAAAAAAATTTGTTATAATTTTTTTATGATTAGAATTATTCGCAAAATTCCCTTAACTGTTACAGTTGCCTGTTCTGGGGGAATTGACAGCATGGCCGTTGTTAATTTTCTTTTGCAAGGAAAACGCAATGTGCGTTTGGCTTTTTTTAATCACGATACTCTTCACTCTCGGAATGCTGAGCAGTTTGTAAAAAACTATGCCCATGAAAAGAATATAGACCTGCATTTAGGCCGAGTCCGAGGAAAAAAAGGTAAGCGCTCCATGGAAGAGTTTTGGAGAGATGAAAGATATTCTTTCCTTAACAGTGTACAATCTAATTTTATCATTACATGTCATCATCTAGACGATGCAGTTGAAACCTGGGTTATGTCAGCTATGCATGGTAAGTGTAAACTGATTCCATACCACAGGCCTGAAAACATTTATCGACCTTTTTTAATGACATCTAAAAAGAGTATAAAAGAATATGCTCAAAGAAAAAATTTAGAATGGATCGAAGACCCTTCAAACACAAGAACAGAGTATATTAGAAACCACATTAGGCACACCTGCATGCCGCATCTTTTAAAGATAAACCCAGGAATACGAACTATGATTAGAAAAAAAATAATTGAAAATTATCTCTAATTATGTTATAAAATAACTAAGAGGGCCTATAGCTCAATCGGTTAGAGCAACAGTCTCATAAACTGTAGGCTCCTGGTTCAAGTCCAGGTGGGCCCACCAACAAAATAAAAAAGGAGTTTTAAAATGACAATTTCGGAAAAACTAAAAGAAATTTTACAAACATTAATAAAGGCAGAAGAAGATGCTATTAAATGTGAGTCTGGCAATGCGTCCGCCGGCCGCCGATTAAGAAAGGCATCAATGGCTGTTATTAAAGAACTAAAGGATCTAAGAGCGCAGGTTCTTGAACAAAATAAAAAATGAAAGATTTTACTTGGGGACTATCTGAGACTTCCTCTGTTGAGTCTACAAAGACAGTGCACGACTTTGCATCTGAAAGTGATATGCATTCTTCTGTAGATCAAAATGTTGTAGATATAAGTCATAACAGAATTTATTATTATTCTGGAGTGTCTAGGCCAAAAATTTTAAAGCTAAATAAGCACATATTTAACTTAAACACAAACATGTCTATAAAAATGACGCCATATGGCCTTGATCCACCACCTATTTACCTTCATATAAATAGCTATGGAGGGTCTGTATTTGCTGGCTTGGCCGCAGTTGACTACATTAAAAACTCGAAAATACCGGTTTACACGGTGATAGATGGTTGCGCAGCATCAGCAGCAACTTTGATGTCTTGCGTAGGTTCTCATAGAATGATGCATAAAAATGCATGTATGTTAATACATCAGCTTTCAGGCGCTATGTGGGGTAAATTTCAAGAAATGGAAGATGATATGGAGAATTCAAAAATGTTGATGGAAAAAATTAAAAAAATATACAAAGAGCACACAAGCATACCAAAAAAAGAGCTTAACAATATACTAAAGCATGATTTGTGGTGGGAAGCTGAAAAGTGCCTTGAGTATGGATTGGTGGATGAGGTTATATAATGAGTTTTTTAAGTAATTTTGGTTTTAGCAGCTTAAAAGAAGAAGAAAAAATAAGGTCTGCTGAGGCTTCCGAAACTTTAATATTATCTTTTTTTGAAGATTTTGCAGACATTGCAGATTTTAAAAACCACAAAAGTCATCACTTCCCCGGAAGGAAAAACGTTTACAGATTCACTTGCAAGATGATGTCTTTGAAATTATTATCAAATTTATCAAATGACAAAAGAATTAAAAACGTTTTCTTTTCGCCATCTCAGCCACCGCCAGGAGGGGGTTTAGATGGAATCTCTATGAGATATAAAGTATACATTGAGTACTATTGATAATATCTTTTTGCGTTAAGTAGGAACATTTTGAATGTTTTATGGTTGCTCATTAGCGATACGTTTGAGAACCCTAGATTTGTCCCCCAGACAATCCCTACAATTTCATTTCGATAGTTTAAAACAGCAGATCCAGAAGAGCCCCCAGCTGCAGGAGCTGTAATCATAGAAGACGAATCGTCTATAACTCCTGAAAAAATTCCTTTAAATATTGGAACTGTTGGAGGATGATATATCCCCATCGGCGCGCCAACATAGTACAGTTCTTCTCCGACCTTCGGCCCAAAAATAGAAAATTTAATTTTTTTAACTTTCAAGGTAGGAACCCAAAGTAGGCACAAATCTGCATTTCCATTTTCATCGTTGTGGGTTATCATAATTGGCCAAGCTTGATGAAATTTAGTTTTATGATCAAATACTTTTATTGTTTGAACAATGTTTTTAATTTCATCGGTTGGCCTTACGTCGCAAACATGACCGGCTGTTATAACGGTCATGACCCCCTTTATTAAATTAATAGCCATGCCGCTACCCATACTTGTATAGACCCCGACAGGGCACTTTGGATCTTTCTGGTCAACACAGGAAATAATATCAGCAGTGTGATATATTTTTACAAAACTTTTTGTAGGTGGATTTCTTATCTTGCTGTTCACAGGAGTTGTAGTGCAACTATATAAAAAAAAGATTATTAAACTTAAATATATATTTTTGTTTCCTGGCAGCATATATAATAACTATACTACAAAATATTTTTTTGTTAAAAGGAGATAAAATGTTTTTATTGTTGTTAATGGCCTCGACGCCAATCCTTGTACCCCAATTAGATAAAGATGAGTCTAAATATTTTATTAATCATAAAAAAATTGAAAAATTTAATATTTGCAAAACATGTGATAATATAAAGTACATAAAGCTTCCAACACCCATGGTAAAAGTTAATAAAAAATCTATTTAATATTGTTGGAGAAAAAAAGGATTAGTTTTGGCAAAAAAGACTTATGTTCTAGATACCAGCGTTTATTTAACAGACGCTAACTGTTTAACCTCATTTTTTAATAATGATATTGTAATACCGCTGAAGGTTTTAGAAGAGATAGATAAACACAAAAAAAGACAAGATTCAGTGGGCTCGCAGGCAAGGTCTATTATTAGAAATCTAGATAAATTAAGGTCAAAGGGCAGCCTATCAAAAGGCGTAAGAATAGATAAAGGATTAGGAATTATAAGAGTTAGTTCTTATAACCCTCTCTCTTTACCCGATGATTTAGATCTTGAAGATTCAGATAATCAAATTATTGCCACTGCCTTGTCAGAAAAAGAATCTCAAAAAACTGTAAAGAGTAGAAAAGTTATTGTTGTGTCACGAGACATTAATATGAGAGTAAAGTGTGATGCTTTAGGTTTACTGACAGAAGATTATCAAGCAGAAAGAGTAGTCAAAAGTTCAGAAGGCTTATATACTGGAAGATCTGAGATATTAGTTGATGAACAAGAAATAGATAAATTTTACAACAATGAAGATATTTGGCTAGATGAAGAAAAGTACCAACTTTATCCAAATCAGTATGTAATGCTTATATCAAGCTCTAATGAAAAAAAGACAGCTTTAGCTAGATTTGTAGATTATAAGAATCCTTTGAGGAAAATTATTACCAGCAACAAAAAAATTTGGTCAACAACAGCTAGAAATAAAGAGCAGCAATTTGCAATAGATTTGTTGATGGACCCAAACGTTCCAGTAGTTTCTTTAGTTGGTAAAGCGGGTTCAGGCAAAACTTTATTAGCATTAGCAGCCGGCCTTGAGCAAACCTTTGAAAGTCGCACTTATAAAAAAATTGTAGTAACAAAGCCAGTAGAGCCAGTGGGAAAAGATATTGGATTTTTACCAGGCTCAATGGAAGAAAAAATGATGCCTTGGTTAGCCCCAATACAAGATAACTTGCAATTTTTGATGGGAGATGATCGAGCAACTCTTGAAATGTACATTGCTAAAGGTCAGATTGAGGTAGAGGCAATGACATTCATAAGAGGTAGATCTATTTCAAATGCGTTTATTGTCATTGATGAAGTGCAGAACATGACTCAGCATGAAATTAAAACTGTATTGACAAGAGTTGGAGAAGGAACAAAAATAATATTAACTGGAGATATAGAACAAATTGATAATGTTTATATAGATGCTACAAATAATGGACTATCATACGTTGTTGAAACTTTGAAAGAAGAAGGGATAACTGGTCACGTAACACTATTGAAAGGCGAGAGGTCAAAAGTAGCTTCAATAGCTGCAAAAAGACTATGACAGTAAAAAATTATATTAAAAATAAAAAACAAAATTCTTTTAATGTAAAGGGTGTTGAAATTTTTATAAAAGATTATCCACCTTCTAATGTGAATGCTAAGCTAGTCATACAGAGTCTTTTTAAAAAGATACCCTCTAAGTTATTAAGAAATTTAGATATTATATATATAGGACAATTTCAACACTTAGTAGATAGAAACATACAAGCTATGTACGAAAACTCAAGCATCTTTATTACAAATGAGCAGTTATCTGACGATGATATGTTAGATGATCTTGTTCATGAAGTTGCGCACTCCGTTGAAGAAATATATAATAATATGATATACGGAGATTCAAAAATAGAAAATGAATTTTTATTAAAAAGAAAAAAACTTTGGTATTATTTAAAATCAGAAGGATACGATTGTGATTTAAGTGATTTTTTAGAGACTAAATTTACACATAAATTTGATAATTTTTTATATATGGAGGTTGGTTATCCTGTTTTATCTGCAATGACAGTTAATTTATTCTATTCCCCATACGGATCAACTTCTATTAGAGAATACTTCGCAAATGGATTTGAGGCGTTCTATATGCAAGAAGACATTAGCAGGCTAAAGAAAATTAGTCCTGAATTATACAAAAAGATAATAGAAATAAATAAAGTTGAAGAGGAAAAAAATGAATACTTTTACTAAAGAAATAACAATAGAAAATAAGATACTACAAATCAGAGTGTCTTGTGAATTACGATCTCACATTGGAATTCCAAAACAGATTTTTTTAGAAGATATAAACAATCTCATCCCAGAAAGTTTAAAAAATAATATAGAAATGATATCCGCGCCATCATTAAGAATTTCGAACATAAACTCAGCTGAGTTTTCAAATTTTGGCGTATGGACCTTTAAGATATTGGAACCAAATGTAGTCGAAAAATCACCTCAAAAATCAAAGACAAGAAGATCTAGAACACAAAGAAAAAAAACTTGACAAAAGTATAAAATTTTTATATAATTTTATATATGGATAATAATAGTATTAAAAAAATTAGTTACTCTGCTTTAAAAAAATGGAAAGAGTGTCCTTATAAATTTTATTTAAATTATGTAAAAGACTTAAAAAGCTTCAAAGGAAATGAATATACAGCTTTTGGAACAGCAATTCACGAAGCTTGTGAAGCGTGTCTTGGACCTTCTGAAGAAAACGATTTAAATAAAGTTTTCCTCAAATCTTTTAAAAATCAAATAAAAAATCTCAGAGAAGACGAAGTTGATCTAGACGACAATCTTTTGTCGAACATGGAGAGCCAAGCAAAGCCAATTTGCGAAAATGTACTACCAGCTCTAAAATCATATATACCAGAATTTGAAGTTTTCTCAATAGAAGAAGAAATATTAGAAGATATAGAGCAATTTAATTCTTTTGGCACATCATTTAAAGGCTTCATAGACTTAGTGCTGAAGACTCCTGACGGTAAATATCATATTATTGATTGGAAAACATGCAGTTGGGGCTGGGATTCTAAAAAAAAGTCTGATCCTATGATTAATTATCAATTAACATATTATAAAATTTTTCTTTCAAAAAAACACAATATTGATTTAGATGATATAGAGACTCATTTTGCATTATTGAAGCGAACTGCAAAACAAAATATTGTAGAGTTTTTTAGGGTATCATCTGGCCCAAAAAAAATTCAAAACTCTTTAAAAGTTTTAGAAAATGCTGTTATAAATATAGAAAATAAAAATTTTATAAAAAATAGATTAAGTTGTAAATATTGCGACTTTTATAAAACCGAGCACTGTAAATAAAAAATGAACAAAAAAAAGATATTAGTAATCTCCGATTCCCCATTAGTTCCTTCGGGGGTTGGTACGCAAACAAAATATATGATAGAAGCTCTTTTGGCCACAGGTAAATATAGTTTTTTCTGTTTAGCCGGAGCCATGAAGCACAAAGACTACAGAGTTATGACGGTTGACCCTTATGGAGAAGACTGGAAGATAAAACCTGTTGATGGCTATGGTGATCAGAACTTAATCCGTGCGATTCTTAGAGATTTTCGACCTGATGTTGTGTGGTTTATGACAGATCCTAGATTTTACATCTGGCTTTGGGAGATAGAAAATGAAATAAGAAAAAATGTACCAATGGTATATTATCATGTCTGGGATAATTATCCTTATCCAACTTTTAATAAAGAATATTATGAATCCAATGATCTCATATGTACAATAAGCAAGGTTACAGATGACATTGTAAAGAATGTATCACCAGATGTTAAAAGTATTCGAATACCTCATGCTGTTGATACCGAAATCTTTAAAAATAAAAAACAAGACCCCGAAACAAATAAATTTAGAAAGATGGTTACTGGAGAAGAGAATAAAGATAAGCTTGTATTTTTTTGGAACAATAGAAACGCCCGACGTAAGCAATCCGGAACTTTAATTTTCTGGTTCAAAGAATATCTAGATATTGTTGGCCACGACAAAGCATGTTTAGTTATGCACACAGAACCACACGACCAAGCCGGCCAAGACCTTCAGGCGATAATTAATCGTCTAGAACTTAATAGAAATCAAGTTTTGTTGTCAACAAAAAAGCTTTCACCCAAGAGTTTAGCAAGCTTATATTCAGCAGCTGATTGTACAATAAACATTTCCGATGCTGAAGGTTTTGGCCTTTCTACTCTAGAATCTTTAGCCTGCGAGACACCCATTATTGTGAATATGACCGGCGGACTGCAAGAGCAGGTTACGGATGGAAAAGAGTGGTTTGGTTTTGGCATCAAGCCCTGTTCACGAGCTATAATAGGCTCTCAGGATGTACCCTGGATATATGAAGACAGAATTTCAAAAGAAGACTTTATTGAAGTTATGGTTAAGTTCACTAACTTCACAGCAGAACAAAGGAAAAAAATAGGTCAAAAAGCAAGAAGCCATGTTCTTCAAAATTATGGATTTGATAGTTTCTGCAAACAATGGCAAGATACAATAGAAGCCTTGATCGATGAGCATGGATCTTGGGAAGAAAGAAAAAATTATAAAAGCTGGAAATTAGAGGAAATAAAATGATCAAAGTATTACTAGAAGGCCCAATACTAACAAGATCAGGGTACGGCGAACATACAAGATTAATATTTAAATCAATTTATAATATTGATAATTTTATTATTCACATAAACCCGCTTCAATGGGGTCAGACCGGGTGGATATCAGAGCAAGATACGGAACTGTATAATGAAATTCAGATGGCCATTAATAACTTTGCAAACTATGAACAAGAAACTAGTGGTCAAAATTCTTTGAAATATCATTTACAAATTCAAGTAGGAATTTTAAGTGAGTTTGTAAAAAAAGGTGAAAAGTCAATCTGCGTTACTGCAGGTATAGAGACGGACAGAGTTTCTTTAGATTGGTTATTGAAAACTCATGCTAGAACAATTGATCCAATTAGAAAAGAAAGAACTTTTGGTGTTGATAAGGTTATAGTTCCTTCAAACCATGCAAAGTATGGATTTGAAACTACATTTGCTAAATTCAATTTCGAAGGGCGCCCAATGGAAGTAGGCTTAGGGTGCCCTGTTGACGTAATATCCTATCCAGTTAAAAACATTGAAGCAAAAAATATAGACTTTTCTTTGGAAACTGATTTTAATTTTTTAACTGTTGGCTTACTTGGCCCTAGAAAAAATATAGAAGAAAGTTTAATTTGGTTTTTAGAAGAATTTAAAGACGATCCTAACGTTGGCTTTATAATAAAAACAGGCTATAAAAGTGGATCTAATTTAGATAGAGTTGCAACCAAAAAATATTTAAAAACTATTTTAGAAAAACATAAAGATAAAAAATGCAAGGTTTATTTGCTCCATGGAGACTTGACGGATGAAGAATTGCATAGCCTATATTTAAGAGAAGATGTTAAAGGCTATGTAACAACGACAAGAGGTGAAGGCTTCGGTCTTCCGTTGTTTGAGGCCGCATACAGTGGGTTGCCAATTATCGCAACAGATTGGTCTGGACATTTAGATTTTCTTTCTGCTCCTTATACAAACAAAGGAAAAATAAAAAACAAGAAGCTTTTTTTAAGAGTTGATTATAAACTAAAAGAGATACATAAATCTGTTATCTGGAATAATATTCTAGTGGAAGGTTCCAAATGGGCATACTGCGTAGAACAGTCTTTTAAAAGACAGATGAGAGAACTATATAAAAACACCGGATTACATAAGAAGAGAGCTATGCAACTTAAGAAGCACATACAAAAAGAACTGAAAGAGGAAAAGATACTGAAAGAAGTTAGAGGTTCTATACTCGGAGAATCTGCAGAATCCTTTGTTGCTTCTGATAAAGACTTGGCATGGAGAAGAGAGTTATCAAGGATAGAGCTTTTATGAAAAAAATTATTATTATTTCTGATTTATTTAAAGAAGATTATGAATCGGCCAAAGCACCCTGCGGAGGTGCAGAATTAAACGATCATATTCTATTTTCTTTTCTAGAAGACAAGGGCATAGTTAAACACAAGATTCATTCAAATGAGTTCGAAACTAATCAGATGATTAGCTTTTTTGATTTAAATAAAGATTGTTTATACTTAATAAGTAATTTCTCAAATCTACATTTTAGAGCCGCGGCATTTCTACAAAAAAATTGTAAATATATTATTTACGAACATGATTATAAGTTTCATAAGTATAGAAATCCATTAAGATATACAAATTTTATCGTGCCAAAAGACGAAATTATAAATCTAAATTTTTATAAATCAGCAGAAAAAGTCATATGTTTGAGCAAGCTCCATCATGATATATTTTTAAATAATTTAAGCCTAGAAAATTTACACAATACAACTTGTAGTTTGTGGAGTGATGAAACTTTAGAATATATTGAGAATATTTTAGAAACAAAAAAGAATAATAAACTCGCAATAGTTAATTCAGAGAATCCAATAAAAAGAAGAGATGATTGTATAAGATATTGTCAAAAAAATAAAATTAATTTTGATTTAATTTCATCTCCTGATTATAATAATTTTTTGTCATTATTGTCAAAATATGAAGGAATAGTAATTCTCCCTGGCCATCCCGAGCCAACCCCCAGGGTAGCAGTAGAGGCAAAGATGCTAAACTGTAAAATATATTCAAATAAAAAGAGCCTTGGTATTGCCAGCGAAGAATGGTTCAATTTAAACGGAAAAGAACTAATAGAAGAGGTAAAAAATATAAGGGAAAGATTTTTTAGATATATGGAAAAGGAGATATTAAATGAAATATAATATTTTTACTGTTTTAAACGAGGCATATGAAAAGTTTGGAATTTTGTTTGTAAGCTCCGCAATAGATAGATTAAACTTAGATAAGATTGAAAATATTTTTATATACGATACTGGCCTTACAGAAAAAACTATAAGCAAACTTAAATTATTTGAAAAAGTAAAAATTATTGAGAGTGGACTGTCGGTACCGAAATCGGAGGGTAAATTACATGACGCCGCATGGCAAAAAATTGTTTATTCAAAAGCAAATTTACTCAAACACTGTGTTGAGAGTCAAGATAACTTTTTACCAACAGCTATGATTGATATAGATAGCATTTTTGTTCAAGAGTTCTACGATCTGATAGACGTGAAAAGCGATTTAACTTTATGCAGAAGATCTACTCGCGGCAGAGGACACAACCACCAGGCAAAATCATCTCATATAGGTAGCTTCTTTTCTGTTAACCAAAGAAATGAAAAAACAATAAATTTTCTAGAAAATTGGGTCTCACAAATAGAGAAGACAGCAGGGGTCGCTACTACTATAATCAAAGATGAACAAGGTAATCCTGAAGAAAAATATATGTTTCAACCAAAAGAGTCCCCGGCTCTTAGCCATGTTTACCAAGAACTAAAAGAAGAACTAAAAATTTCAGAAATTGCAGAGCCAATAATTTCAAATATAGAGCCCTTGCCGCCTAGAGAGGCAAGAATATATCATTTAAAGTCGGATGCTCAATGGCCAACGATAGAGTCTAGAGTTTTTCAGCCCCGTGCCTCATTTTATAGTAAAAGGTACTTTTTGTAGCATGAAAAGTAAAAATTTAATTATCTATGTTTTGGTTGGTATGAGGGACTTTTCTAAGCTAATAGAATCAATAAAGATAGCTAGAAGCTTTAACTATGATATTGATATAAAAGTTTATCACGATTGTGACAAAAGTCTTATAGAAGAATCTTTAGATACTTATAGCGTACAATATAGAAAATATAAAAGAAAAAAATATCCAATTCGAGAAGAGAACAGGAACAGCAGCTTATGGCGTCTTGTCTCTATTCTAGAAAACAAAGATAAGTACGAATCCATACTATACTTAGATAATGATATTTTTATCGTTCATAAAGGCTTTTTTGAAGGCTTTGATATAAGCAAAAACTTTGGTATTTGTATGGTTCAAAATCCTAGAATGTTTATTAAAACTTACGAAGGGAACATCGGAGATTTAGATATTGGAACGGATGTCTTGCCATTTGATAAAATGTTTGTTACAGATATGCCAAGTTATATGACTTCTTATAATATGGGAGTTATGTTTTACAGCAATACAGAAAAAAGTTCAGATTTTTTAGCTGAGCTTTTATGGGAGCAGCAAAATAATCCTTCACGAGGCCAAGCAGGGCTGTATAGAACAATATGGAAGACAAAATTAGCACCCTATTGCCTACCAATTAATTGGCTTGTTTGCAAGAAGCACGCCAATATTGATAATCCACTATCTTTACATGTAGGTCACGGAAACGTGTTTAAAAGGTGGTTAGAGGAATATAAAGTTGTCATTTAATTTTTATGAAATAGGCTCTTATTGGCGCCCATATGAATTGGAATCTGCAAAAAAATACTTTGGAGAGATAACTAAAGATTTTAAAAAAACAGATTTATTAATATGCAGAAATAATACAGAGTGTATGTCTAGCAATACATTATCTCAAGCCATAAATTTAGAAAAAATATTTTTACATGAAAATAAAAATGGCAAAATTATAAATCCGTCACTAAAATATAAATATTCAAATAATAAAGATGAATGTTTTTCAAAGTGGGATCTGCATAAAATTCCACATCCAAAATGTAGGATAATAAACCACAGGAAAGATTTAGAAAATATACATTTTCCATATTTGTTGAGGCTAAATGACGGAGTTACCGGAGAAGATACTTTTTTGATTGAAAGTATTAGCGACATTGATAATGCGTGGCTAAAATTAGAAAAATCCCTAGCAGAAAAAAGTAGAATCAACACAAAAATAATCTCAGTTGACTTTATAGATACTAAAACTGCTGATGGATTTAACATATCTTATAGGATTATAGTATCTGGCAAGAAAGTGGTTTGCGGCTATGCCAGGATTAGTGATGATTGGCTAGCTATAACTAAACAATTCACAGAAGATAAAAAAGAGGCATTTATAAGAGAAAATAAAAAACTTGCCAAAATTATCGATAAGAATAGAGACACGCTAGTAAAGGCAGTAGAGGTGGTGGGCCACCATCATGTAGGAATTGATGCAATTCCAGATCAAAGTGGAAATCTGCACTTGCTAGAGATACAACCATTTTATTTTTGCGGAGATACTAGAAGGACCTCTGGTCCATTTTGGAATCCGTATAAGCCAAAAATATTAGTAGATTGGCTAATAAATGATAAGAATAATCTTGAAAAAGAAATACCAGAGTATTATAATAGGTGGTTAGACAAAAAAGCGCACTTCGATTTTTGTTATAAATCCTTGAAAGAGAGCCTATTAGATGTTCGGTCCGAATAGCATATCCGAATTCTCATATGACATGAGATATTCTCATAGAACTAATAAATTTAAAAATTTATATAAAAATTGCAAAGAGTTGATTTTAAAAAAATTTGATTTATCAGAATATGATTTAATTTTCGCTCCTGGATCTGGAACGACAGGAATGGAAATAGTAATATCTTCCTTGAAAGATAAAATACAAGTTACTGGAAATGAAGGTAAGTTTAAAACAAGGTGGTTTGAATATGCAAAGAACAATGATAAGTATAATAAAAATTCTAATTTAAATTTATTTTGCCAACTAGAGACATCTACTGGAGAAGTGCATTATGAGGAAGCGGGAATTGTCGATGCAATATCTTCTTTTCCATATTATAAAATACCGAAAGATACAAAATGTTTTGTAACATGCAGTAACAAACAACTAGGAGCATTTCCTGGCTTAGCATTGATATTTGTAAGAAAAGATAGTTGGAACATATTTGAAAAAAAAGATTATTTTTGCACAAAAGATATAATGCTTTACAAAAAATATTCAGAAGAAAACCAGACACCAACCACATGCCCAGTCCAAATATTTTCTCAACTTAAAAAAGTTTTAAAATCTTTTAATGTTAAAAGTCATAGAAAAAAAATTAATAAAAATTGTGACATGGTCTCTAGCACCGTTAAGATAAATAATGACATGCCGTGTCCTGTTATAAACTTTTCAAAAAAAGAGATACCAAAAAAAATAGCTTTTAAATATGAGTTATATAATCACAATAATGAAAAAAAGATATATCAAATTTTCTCATATTCAAATAAAACAAAAAAATACAAACAACTTCTGAAAGATATTAAAAATGCGAAACGTTATTAATATAACCTCACCAGGTACAAGGTGGAGAGTTTATGAAAAAGAGTGCTTAGAAAAACATTTCGGACCAGTAATTGATTTGCAATTAGGTGATCTTGAAAAATCTAAAAAAATATCTAAACTATCCTCAAGGGAAACAGTGATTTTTTGGAGGCTGAATTCAGATAGTATAACAAGAGAAGAATTAGATTTAGCGCTATTACAAAGAGAAATTTTTAAAAATTTAAATATGATAAATGATCCCGCTAATCATCTTCACATACATGCTAAAGAAAGTGCATTTAAAGAGTGGAACAATGAAAAAATTTCAATTCCTGAATTTCAAGAGTTTGAGAAAAAAGAAGACATAAAATTAAAATTTCCTTACCTTATAAGATTAAATAATCAAGTTACAGGGCATAGTTCTTTTCTTGTAAACAATAGAGCCGAGTTAGATTCAAATTTCAAAATTTTAGAAAATGATTTTAAAAGCTCAATCTTGCAAAAGCCATTTACAAAAAAAATAGCAGTAAAATTTATCAATGCATCAAAAGAGGATAATAAATATAACCTTTCCTACAGAGTTATTGTCTCTGGAGATAAAGTCGTAACAGGGTACGCAAGACTAAGCCCATCTTCAGACTGGGTTGCAATAACAGGAAAGTTTGATATATCTATGGGAGATTTATTTATTAAATACCAAGAAAGGTGTCAAAAAATGATAGAAACTCACCATGATGAAATTGTTCGGGCTGTAAAGTCAATAGGGATGAATCTTCAAGGAGTAGACATAATAGAGGACCAAGAAGAGAAAATATACTTCTTAGAGTGCCAGCCAGGATTTTCTACTGGATACTCCGACTGGCCTGCACCATTTTATAACCCTCATCAAAGAGACCTAGTTGATTTTATTTTACAAAATAGGAATAAGTTTAAAACTAGGTGCTCTTTGTATTATAATAAGTGGTTGAATAAGTATAATTTATTTAACAATATTTTTAAAAATTTAAAAGACACCTTTGATAATAGGCAAAACGAAAGGAATTTAAAAGATGTATGATGATAACTACATCTTGCCAAATGACAAGACAATAGGTTTTATGAGGCAAGACAATATGCAATGGTGGAGAACCATTGGAAAATACTCAGAAGAACCAAAAAAAAGAATGCTGATATATACTAAATTTTTAAGCAACATTAGAAATAACGTACCAGGATTTAAGATTTCAAATTATAAGAAAAAAATTGTTGGTGAAGCATGCGGCGGTCCGTATGGGGGAATAGTTGATCAACTTTATCCCGATGAGGAAAAATATCAAATAGACATTTTTGCAGATGATTTCTCACAAATGGGCTGGACTAGGCAAAACGGCTCTAAAACACACTGGATTGCATCACCATGTGAAAAAATTGATTTAGAAGATAATTCCTTAGATGTTCTCTTTGCTTTTAACTCTATAGATCATGGCTGGGATGTAGAAAAATCAATAAAAGAGTGTGTTAGGGTTTCCCGAGAATGTTGCATAAATTTCGACACAAACAGATATAAAGTTCCTGGTTACCCTGATTTAAATCACTATCAAGTTGTAGATTATGATAAAGTAGCTGCTTTTTTGGATAAAAACTTTTTAAACGATAGTTATGATTTTGCAAGATGGCACTGGGATACCCTTGTGCCTGGTGCTGATGGGAGAAAGCACTGGGTAAGAGCTTTAGAGTTTTTTGTGAGAAAGAAAAAATAAAATATGAATATTGAAAACTGGCTAAAAGAAAATCGAAGGA
>MDTG01273615.1_pt1 | contig 19905 bp, 17 predicted proteins | sample 811421 | NCBI WGS metagenome assembly MDTG01 (sample SAMN05326645, study PRJNA326480) | marine metagenome | isolation source: seawater | place: Pacific Ocean: South East | collected 2011
CTAGACCTATAAGTCGGTTCGATTATGTGATGATGAAATACATCTCAGTTGCGATGATTCAAGCCTTTGTAGTGCTGTTGACGCTAATGATCTATTACTTTGTGGAGATTATTGCAATGGGACGAGGTTGGGCTTGGATTATTGATACCTTTCCACTATTTTTGGCAGCATTTGTTGGTGGTATTATGTTGGTAATCACCTACACCAGCATCGGTCTTGGTTTATCGAGCGTATCAAGGGGCAAGTTCTTTCCAGGTATCGGTTTAGTTGCCATTGTACTGGGGAGTAAGACATTAGCAGTTTTGGTTTCAAATCTATTTGAACGTGACATAATGTACTTGCTATCTCCCTACGATTGTTTAGCTCATGTAGGCCAGGCATTGGTAGGTACTCAAACTACTTACGACCAATATTCATGGACATGGTCGTTTGCTTCATTAGTTTTGATGAACGCATTTTTCTTGTACATTCTATCATCTAGAGTTGCTTCAATGGAGGTTACGAGAGAATGATGCCTGATTTCCATCAAGAGGGTCAAGCCGAAACCCAACAATGGCAACCAGAGCAAAAAGCCCCGGTTATTCTGCTCGAGAATGTGAGTAAAACTTACGGTAAAATACACGCGTTAACTGGTATTACACTAGCACTCTCTGGTGGTGTTACAGGTATTCTAGGTCTAAACGGTGCTGGAAAATCTACCTTGTTCAAAATTCTAATGGGTAAACTGAAACCTAGTTCAGGACAAGTAAGATTGTTTGGTACTAATCCATGGAAAAACCCTGCGCCATACTCAAGAGTAGGATTTGTCCCTGAAGGCGAAAAAATGTATGATTGGATGACTGCTCACGATTTTATTTCGACATTTGCTAGACTCAACGGTTTGACTCGTGATGAAGCAAAACAAGAAGCAGACAGGGTACTAGATTTCGTGGGTCTATTGGATGTGGCTCACAAGCAAATTGGCAGGTTTTCCAAGGGGATGCGTCAAAGGACAAAGATTGCTCATGCATTGGTTAATGACCCAGAATTGATTATTCTTGATGAGCCACTACAAGGCTGTGATCCGCTAGCTAGAACTACCATAATGAATGTGATTAGAGAACTTGGTCGTATGGGGCGCACAGTAATTGTTAGTAGTCATATACTGACTGAAATTGAAAGAATAACCGAGCAAATAGTAATTCTACATCATGGGAGATTGTTAGCATTGGGTAATCTACATGCGATAAGGGAAAAACTGGACAATATCCCTCATCGTATTGATATAGGCTGTAAGTCTCCAAAAGATCTAGCCAAGAGCGTAATCGATATCGATTCAGTACATGGGATAGTCTTCCAAAATCCAGAAGTATTAAGTGTGCAAACAAGGAATCTAGGTGATTTCCATAGTAACTTGCCTAGTGTAATTATCAACGGACAACACAAGGTGACTTCAATAGACAATCCCGACGATGACTTAGCATCTATTCTTGGTTACTTGACCGGTGGAGGTGGGTATTGATGGCTGACAAAACTAATACTATATTCAGGGCATTGGACCGAAAAGCCTCGGCTATCACAGAATTCACTATGCGTCAATATCGAACAAAAATCTCAACATGGGTAGTATTGATTACTGGTTTGGTAGTAATCAGTTTACTGATGTTATTCTATGTAGACGCAATGCAAAGAGATTTTGAAGCGATAGATAATGATGGAGATTCGGTTGATTCGGATGGCGATCTTTACCCAGACGGTCAAGAGCGTCTGTATGGAACGAATCCGTTTTCTGAACTTTCACATCCAGGTCTTTTTGATCCTCCTATTCCCCCGGACGACCCTGATAAATGGGTTAACGAGGATGATTTTGATTGGGATGAGTCTCCTACAGGAACTCGAACAGTTAGTGTCGGATATGATGATGATGGCGATTGTCGAACGGCCTCTCGAACCAGCTCACAAAAAGATACCAATGACAATGGCATTGAATGTGACATAGAGTTGTCGCTTACCCTTACCGGGGAGTTTAGGTATGACTCCGATAACTTCGTCGATGAAGATCCAGATGATGAAGCATATGCCAAAGAAGCGCTACACAGAGCATCAATACTTGGCATTGGTAAACTAGGTTTTGTCTTCATAATCAGTATTTTCATACCACTTTTCATGGCCACTGGCCTAATTAGAGATGAGATGACTTCGGGTACAATGCATTATATGCTTACCAAACCGATTGCTAGAACAGAAGTGTTCTTTTATCGAGTAATTGGTTATCTTGGCATAGTATGGCCTTACTTGATAATTTTGACGTTGATTTCGGCAATAGTTACTGGTTTTGCCGGACCGGGAGATTCATTATTCCGATTTTCGGAATTTGGCATTTGGTTAGCAATTCTTTTTGCCGCTATGATGGCTACCTTAGTTTACGGCATGCTATTTTGTTTCCTCGGAGTTATGTGGCGATATGGGATTATTCTTGCTATTCCATTCGCTGCTTGGGAACTCGGTATGGCACTATTGTCTATGGGTGTTCCTGAATCACCAATTTTACGTTTCTCGGTAATTGGTTGGGCACTTATTATCGTTGATGCGGCAAGTATGATTGTTTGGCCAGATATGACATTACTCATTTACTCCGGATTTTCAGTAGAAACTACCGATTCACTTGGTTTTGAGCGAGAAGAGTTGATTGGCACAGACCCATTACAATATTTCTATGCTACTCCCGGGCTTGGTGATATGAGTCCATTTTTATCAATGATAATTGCCACAGTCGTTCTGTTGATTCAAGCCGCTGCATTGTTATTTATCGGCGGTGCATTGTTCAAAGGGAAGGAAATTGAATGACCACCTCAATGAACAGGTTTGCTGGTGATTTATCCAGGATGTGGAAGTTGCAGGAACGTCCACCACTGCACCACTTGACTTGGGACTGGTGGTGGTGGTTACTGATGTTAGATGATGAGGAGGGAAATCCCAGCGGTAAACAACTTATGGTGCTATGGTCAACGAAAGACAACCCCAAAGTGATGGTAAGCGGAACTGAGTGGACTCCTAAAGGCAGGCCAGGCTTTGATAATCAAGGTGGTATTTCTCTTGATGGCATGGTTTGTGCTTGGTGGTTTGACGGAAAGAGAATGTTTGAGCCATACATCAAACAGAAATGTAGAATGATTGTGGTTGATGATGAGCACCCTTCATGGCCACGTAAATCTGCTAATTCTGGTGCTGGAGGTGGAGCAGTTGTGCCGCTTACCGAGGAAGATATGTCTATGGGGCTAAAAAGTGACCTCAGTGAATTTTGGCTTAACTTACACAGCGATGAATTTTCGAGTGACCCCAATGTGCCAAAAAAGATGGAATTTTCCCTAACTCCATGGAATGAAGCGATGTCTACTGCTAGGCACGCAACTGCAACTTACGCTATGGATATGGGTTATGATATTCTTCGCTTACATGGTTGTAAAGTCTCTGGAAAGTTAGACAATGAAGCGATTAATGGTACTGCTTATTTTCAAAAAGTTTGTGTTCAAGCCCCCTCAGTACCATGGTATTGGGGTATGTTACATTTGAGTGATGGCTCTTACATTGATTGGTTTTTACCTCACCTAAGCATGACGGTCACTTCAAGAGATAATCAACCGTGGAAAAAACGTGATTTAGGTCATATGAGCCTCTCCCAAGGTGGTCTTTTTCATGATGCTGTATCAGGTATGAGCATACCATTTGACAAGGTGAGAGTCGAGAAGTATGCCTGCGATATAGTTGAAGGAGAGCACGGTGCAAATCCGGGTAGTAACCTCCCCGGTTTCAAAGTAGAAATGTGGACAGATTCAGTAAAAATCAGTCTAGATGCAGTAGCCATAGATCGGGCTCATTGGGCTTTTGAGCAACCGACGATTGGCGGCTTAGTATCGAATTTTACCTACAACGAATACCCGTTGAGAGTTGTATCATTATCCATCAATGATGATAATGGCTTGCGCATACTAAGTGATTATGAATGGATAAGGGGTAATGCCGAACATTCGTGGGGTATTCTGCACTGATTACCACTCCTTCGGGGCAACATTCATTTGGGATAAGACACTAAACATATAATAGAGGGGCTATTGTGAGCGGGGAAGAATCCATTTCCGATGTTAAAGCCAGTGAGGAATTAGAGTCTAAGAATGCTGAAAATTTGGCCAAGAAATTTCGCCTAATTGAAGGAGAAGAAATTCACCTAACAAAGAAGCCAAGTACATTTGCATTTGTTAGTATGTATGGTCTTGGAATTCTAGTTCTTGGACTTCATTTTATGTTCGGCCGTGCTGATACACTGGGTGAAGATTCTGAGGGTTTTATGGCCTTTATTTACTGGTTCATCGATATAACTACAAGCGACAGTATGTCGTTTAGTTTTATTTTCATCATGCTATTTGTGACATGGATGAATCGCTTGTTGAACACCTCAACTTCTGGAAAATGGGTTACTTTTTGGTTAATATTAGTCTCCTTTACTCCATTGATAATACAAATAGACGATTTCATCTTCTTCATCACTGACCTGTTCGGCGAAGGAAAAGGTGATTTCATTGCGATAGAGTATAATTTCTACCTGTTTGGAATTGTCTACACTGGTTTGTTTTTTGCTCTTACATTTTACTATCAAAACAGTTTCCACTATGCGATAACTTCCGATGCTGTGATTTTTGAACACAGCTTTTTACTTTCAAGGTCACACAGGAGAATTTTGTTTGACAGAATTTCAGAAGTAATCGTTGAAAGGACACCTGTAGGTACCATTTTCGGTTATGCTACAGTTTCAATCTTGACAGATTCAGGAGTTGGAATTGTCGATGAATCGATGGGCGCAGCCGGTGCAGTAAATATGCCTGGCTCGGCGGATAACTCGGATGATACGGTCGCAGACAAGGCAAAAAAGTCACTACTCCGGTCATTTGTTGGGATCTTAACCTATCAAAGAACCATCAGAACTGTTAGACCGGATCCAAAGCACTGTTTCTACTCTATTAGAAACTGGGACAAGTGCAAGATGTTGCTGAATGAAATGCACAAAAAGCACAGCCAATCCAACTTGCTAAGTGACCTAAAGGAATCTATCTCCAGCGCTAATGACGATTGATTCTAAGCGAGTCATTCAATAACCCAAACCTCTCCGCCCAATTTACTGGAGTTATACATATGAGTGAGGAAATTTTACAACCCGCGATTGAGAAATTTGCCGAAGGCGACCTAGAGGGTGCAGTACAAACACTTGATGAAATGTGCAAGTCACACAAAGATGTAGCCGCAGTACATCACACCTACGCAGAGTTTGCTAACATGCTAAATGTCGAAGCGCAAGATGATGTTATCCCAGGTGGCAAAATTATGATGGCATACAAGAAAGCTATGAATCTAGATGAAGAAAATGACGAATATATCGTAGATTTTGCTGATTTTGCCCTCGAGTGTAGAAGAATCCCGCAAGCCATCAAAGAGTATGAGCGATATGCTCGAAGACTAGAACTTGCAGATATTCCAATTGACGATAGGTTATACATGGCGGCAAGAAACCTTGTAGATGCTATCGAAGTCGTCGACCCAACCAAGTCTAACCCACAAGTTATGCCATGGTTGAAGTCAGCGATCAAGTGGTCCGTTGGTGGACTTGGCTATTCTCCTGAAGAAGCATCAAAGCTGTTACTTGAGGAATAAGTGGTATGATGTCTGAGCGAGTTCGCCTCGCCTTCACTATTGGTTATATTGGACGACATTACCACGGTAGTCAAATTCAACCTGACGTAAAAACCGTACAAGGTGAACTAATACGGGTATTTCACAAACTCAAATGGCTAAATCAAGATGATGACAGCCATAATTTGGTTTTATCCAGTCGTACAGATGCGGGAGTAAATGTCAGGCGCAATGGTGGGGTGGTAACAATAGCTAGTAGCCTGTGGAATTCCCTCACTGAAAGGAAAATGATACGCGCAATTGATGACAGGCTACCAGATAGTATTGCATTCTTGGGCGTCAAGGAAGTAGATGAGGACTGGAATCCTCGATTAGCGTCTCATCGTACTTACCGATATCGACTCGAGGGTATGCAGGGATGGCAATATCCGGGTGATATTTTCAACCAATGGTTAGATATCTTCGTCGGCACTTATGACGCAACGAACTTTGCTCGCTTAGAGGAAGGAAAAAACCCTGTTCGCAAGATTTACTCCTGCACGCCATGGATTGTTGATGATCGAGTTGTTGGATTTGAGATAGTTGGAGAGGCATTCTTGTGGAATCAAGTTAGACGCACTGCCATGGCATTGTATAGTTTGTCAAATGGAACACTAGCGGAGCAACAGGTTATTGATGCTAAAGAAAATCCAAACATATCCGTTGACTTTGGAGTTGCTCCACCTGATTGGTTAATTCTCTGGGACGTAGTATGGCCTAGTGTTAATCATCGGGGTTCTGAAGATGCTAACTATTCTTTTACCCCTCCGCCGAGTAGTGATTATTCCGAGAGAACGATGGTTGCTAGGTGGGAGTCAGGCGCGAGGTTAGAGATGGAATCTATGCTCTTTCATGAATGGTCGATAATCGGTAAGTTGCCATATCAGCCGCATAATTCAAAGTAACTCTATTGAAACAGCATCCCCATCAATCAAGGAAAAATGCTCTCGCAGGAATTTTGCCGATATAATCTCTACAACATCATAGTGACGGGTCAGATCAGGAATCAAAACTGCACATTCAACACTATCTTCCTTGGCATGGAATTTGGCTCGAAAAGCGGTTGCGCCACCAAAAGAGACGCCATCTCTCAAGAATCCTCTAATTCTGTGAGATTCAATATGACTAATGTCAATTCCCTTCGCTGAATCAATTAATTCACTTGATGCGTCTAAAGTATCAATTCCCGATTTTAAACGCATGGCAATGTAATCTCTAAGGTTGTTATCTGAAACATTCAAATTAAGAGTTCCTGGCCAAACCGATGTCCCCATCAGAGATTGAAACTGGTCTTGATAGTGCTTTTGAGCCATGAATACATGTGCCCTACCTAGTCCACTGCTGACCTTGCCAGTGATGCGCATGGTCACTCCAATTACTACTCCTTTTTGACATTCATGTTTTGATAATACAATACAAAACCCAATGAAGTACCAACAATTGCGTTGTACTGGGTGAAGTAATGCCGGGTGATATGAGTTGGATGGAAGAGCGCTATCAAGAGTTATCAAGTCAGTCTTTACTCTGGGAGCCACCGACGCTAGAAAGCCCTAATCAGCCACGCTGTGATATGGATGGTAAACCTACAATCATGCTCTCAGCCAACAATTACCTCAATCTTACAACCCATCCAAAAGTGATGAATGCAATGATTGAAGCAACGAAAAAATACGGTGCTGGGAGTGGTAGTGTTAGAGCCATTGCAGGAACCATGGATATTCACTTAGAAGCGGAAAAAAAGGTTGCAGAATTTAAGAAAGTTGAGGCGGCACTTATCTATTCAGCAGGTTATACCGTCAATGTCGGTCTAATTCCAACCCTTGTGACTGGCAAGGATGATGTGATAATTAGTGATGAGTTAAATCATGGTTCCATCATTGACGGTGTCCGACTAACAAAAGCAAATCGGGCAGTTTATGCCCACAATGACATGGGTGAATTAGAAGCAGTACTGGTAGCAAATAAAGATGCTAAACGTAAACTCATAATTACTGACGGAGTATTTTCAATGGATGGCGATATTGCGCCATTGGATGAAATTGACAAATTAGCTAAAGAACATGGCGCGATGGTCTATGTTGATGATTGTCATGGAGAAGGTGTCTTAGGTGAGACGGGTGCAGGAATAGTAGACCATTTCAAATTACAAGGTAGCATTGACTTTGAGACAGGTTCATTCTCGAAAGCTCTTGGTGTACAAGGTGGCATACTTGCAGGGACTGAAATGACCAGAAACCACGCGTTAAACCACTCACGTTCTTGGTTACTTTCTGGCTCCCAACCCCCCGGAGTTGCTGCTGCTCAAAAAGCCGCAGTTGAAGTGTTGATGGATGAGCCTGAACATCATCAAAAATTGTGGTCAAATACGAACTATTTCAGAAATGAATTACAATCGATGGGATTCGACACTGGAGTTTCCACCACACCAATCATCCCAGTTATGTGTGGTGAGTCAAGTGTCGCCAAAGAATTCACCGTACAATTGGCTAATGAGGGCGTGATGGCAGGTGCCATAGTATTCCCTATGGTCGCAAGAGACAAGGCTCGTATCAGAACTCAAATGTCTGCTGGACTTAATAGAGACGACCTTGATGAAGTATTGAGAATCTTTGAGCGCGTAGGGCCGAAACTCGGATTGATTTAATCACTCTTCACTGGTTTCAAAGTAATCTACAACTGATTCTATTTCTTCATCAATAGTGTCGGTTTCAGGGTAGATTTTTTGTTCTGTGTCAATGGTTTCCTGACCTTCAAATGGGTTCTTGCCATCATCTATCATGCATAGTAATCGCCATCTTGGAGCCCATGATAGATGGACATATAGTGGTCCGGGAAGCAGTATCAATGTCCAAGATATGAATGGATAAATTGCTAAAATATCTGTCCTGTTAATCGATAATAGTGCTAAACCAACAAACGGCATCGGATAAAGAATCATTCTTGGCGGTGCAATAGGAAAGCGACCGGAAATTGCAGTAATTAAGGTAGAGCACAAACCAAGGAAAAAACAAGCTGCCATTAACAGTGCACAATGTAAAGCCCAATCACTCATCCAACCAGAATTTTCTTCGCCAGCAAATCGATAGGGTAATATCAGTGCCAAGGCGATAAGAAAACCATAGAATCCTCCAATGTTTGACGGGTGCGACAACCATAAAGGGAGCCTAGCAAATTGTCTTGACAATGATGCGCCAAGCAGTGTTTCTTGATGGTTATCAGAAAGTGAACCAATTACTGAAACCCAGTGATTAGATTTTGACACACATAGAGGTGTCAGGGCATGGTTATTGAATTAACAGGGTAAATTGAACTAGATGGTTACTCTTTATTGATGAATTTAGCAAGCGGGCCGTCAACGGCTAATTCTTCTTCATCTAACCACTCTCTTTCTAATAGACCATAATCCAGAGATTCTCTCTCTCTAGCATCATCTATTGGGTCTCCATCGCCGTTTACAACATCTCGTAAACTCAGTGCTTGATTTATTATGATTACTTGCTTCATTAACCGAGTTTTCTTTTTTGAATAACTAAAATGACCTACAGTCTTGTAATCGTCATGGTCTTCGACAATATTGTATCCGCCGATCAAGTCATCACTGATTAGACGTACTCTATGTTCACCAATTTCGTGCCACTCACCATTAGAGAGTCGCACGTAAACTATTGCATCGCCAATAGGGTCATCATCAACAAAGGGATGATTAATATTTACTCCAAGTGGCGTTCGAGTTAGATTTAGAGAGTCAATACCAAAAACCGCAAAAACAACTGATGATATCATGAAGCAAATAGGCAGAATCAGCCAGTGTAGTACTCCTGTTAGGGTACTTACAATCCCGATTATGGTTATGCCAACTGAGGCCGCGATGGAAATTCTCAGTGCGTTATGATATGGCTGACATAGATTCAGTTTGTCGAACCGTATCAATCCTTTAGGCGCCTCCATTATTCTAATTGATGACAACTCCGGCATTAAGGCTTTGTAACATTCGCTGGCATTGTGGTAAACCAATCAAAACAGGCACATAATCCCAACTTTCTTCCGCATCTTTGAAGAACACATACACAAGGCTTGCTGCCAAGGGGTGATAATTTTGGTAGAATTGCCACAAGGTGTTGTAATTGAGGTGCGACGCGGTGGGCATGATGCTTTAGCCAAATTATCTAGGGACATGGCCCGTTTAGGGATTTCTGGTTATATCAGAATTGAGAGACGACCTAACAATATGATTCCAAAAGTCGGTCAAGTCTTGATCCATGAAAGTCAACCCAAGTTGGCAATACATGAATCCGAAGCTGTACTCGGTGGTCTTGAAGCGTTACTAGAAATCGAACGGGATTCGTCAGTTTTGGATGCGTTAATCTCGCTAGTCGAACTTTCAAATGAGGAAATTCTTAGAATAATTAGCCTGTATCCCGATAGTTTGTTATTAACTGATGAGGCTCAAACTAGTGAAACAAGAGACGACTGGTGGAATTATGTCAAACTAAATACCTCTAGTTGGCGAAGAGAAGCAAGGTTGCCAGACCAAGAAGTAATCGTTGAGGCGCCTGAATATATCCGCCAACTGACCAAGGCTAAGTTACAAAAGTATGACCTTGGCGATAAATTTCTAAATTACGGAGACACTTTACTAAATGATAGTCAAGATTCTAACAACATACTTAGTTTGGCAGGAATTCTTGCATCACATGGGCGTCCAGTCATTGTTTTTTCTCGTAACGAATCTCGTAACTTGGTTGAAAACTTCGACTTACCAAAAGCATCGTCTGTAATTATGACCACTAATGATTACCCAGATTCTGTTAAGCCGGAACCTGACAAAATTAAGCAGAAAGTAACCAACTTCTTGTGGGAAAATAAACAAGCCATAGTGGTATTTTCCGATGTCGAATACCTACTATCACTGAACGAATTTTCTCCCGTAATGAATATGTTTAGAGAGATTATAGATGAGGTTAGGATTGCAGACCATTTGATGTTAGTACACTGCAATCTTGAGACATTAAACGACGTACAAAGGCATACATTTGGGCGTGAGTTTGAAACAATCACTACAACATATCTTCAGACTCTTACAATGGATGCTGAGTCACTACTTGATCATCCAATTTGTATGGAGTTGTCTGAAGAAGAATTATCTTGGATCGAGCAGCAAATAAAATTCTCTTCACAACATGGTGAATCACAACTCACCGGCTTTGAATCAATTAGTGGGGGTGCTAGCACTCTTGCAGAAGAAGATATTTATGAGGCAAAAGAAAATCTCGACAAACTTGTCAGCGAATGGGAAGAACCACCCAAAATTGTAAATGCTCCAGAATCACAAGATGACGGCATATCAAATCCCGGCGAATTTGTGGAAAATTTAGTCGAAACTGCATTCTCAGCAAATTTTGAAACTCCTCAAGAAGCAGTAACTAGAAAAGATCTCTCAGCAACCGAAAAAAATCTCGATGCGCCAACAGAAGCACCAATGAAAACAGTGGGGTTAACTAAGTCACCACGTCAAGCATTGCGTATTAAGCGAACCAAAAAAACGCCTAGGCGTAGACCGAGGACAAACTCATCCCAAATATCAATCAAAGCAGCGAGTAATAGGGAGGTTAAGTTACCTGACATTACCGATGTGACAAAATTATCATCAAGACGACAAGCAATTGATGTGGAACTAGAGGAGCGTTCATCAAAAATGGATGACGCGCTCAAGAATATGCTGACTAGTAGTCAGCGGCAAAAATCACGAGAATTATCTCAAGCCCTTAATCAAAAAAGAGACCATGTGATTCAAGAAATTAAGCCTGAAAAAACAAAATCTAAGTTACATGTTTCGCCAAAAATTTCGTCCGATACAGTAATCATTTCAGCAAGTAATATTGTTGGCGGTGACCCTTCAAAGCGCCGTTCAAGAGAATCTGCATCTCGCACACAGAATACTATTGATGTTGAAGGGAATTATCGAAAATGGGCAACCGAATATAAATCTCAATCTAACGATGATAGTCTTGATTATGCTGAACTGGCGAATGAGGAGGTAGATGCATGAATTCACGGCGAGCAAAATTATTGAGTGCCATTAAGAGTGCTGAAAACCATTTGGAATCATCACCATCTAGAGACCTGATTTCCAACAATTCCGGTCCACATAAACATCCTCCAAGGTCTAAACTTGCAAAATTAACAGGTAGAAGTGGAGTCAGCAATAATCGGAAACCCTTGTTATCAAGGGTTGGAGTAAAATCTCGCCCAACATTTGATTTGATTGCCGATGGGGTGCTAGGTTCACAATCTAGCCAATATCAGCCGAAAATTAAATTCGATAATTCCCAAGGTGATGTCTCATCTATTGTTGCAGAGCGAATTAAGAATCTTCGAGAGAGAACATTGAGTAAAATTTCTAGTGATACTAACATCTCAGAAGATTCGTTTTTTGGTTTTGAATCAGATGGGACACCGATATGGAGTAGTGTGGTAAATGGCGCACGGGCAATCGAGTCAAAAAGCCATCATTTTGATGATGCAAATTCTAATGTTACAAATCATCATTCTGTACATATTCCAGTAATTGTTAATTGGCCAAGGGAATTAGAATTTACTTCACATAATACGTTCAAAAATTGGTGCGTTGTTGTTGAAAATAAACGGGCTACTCAATTAGCAGAACAGGTTGTTGACTACACCCAACAAAGTTTGAACCCACTAATAGTTATTGGAGATAGTGGAACTGGTAAATCGCACCTTCTTAATGCGGTTGGGCAGTCTGTAATGTTGAGAAATGATAGATCGATTTTTTCTGTACGAGGTGATGAATTATCTCAAGTATTGTCTCGAGACCAAAGTTGGACAGATGTATTTTCCAGTGCATCATTGTTATTGATTGATGATATTGATTTATCGTTAGAAAATGATGAGATTAGTAATGCTCTCGGTTCAATGATTGATACTGCGCTTAACATGAATGTCCATGTTGTGGTATCCTCCAGGAGTTCACCAGATAGTTGGCCGGCATCAAAATTATGGGATTTACTTCGCAGTGGTGTAAAGACTATCATCAATCCAGTTGGAGCAGGAAGTTTGTTGCTATATGCAAGGCGTTTAGCGATGCAGAAAAGTATTGTACTAAACGATGAACAATTAGCATTAATTGTAACCTCTGGAAAAGTCGGTTGGCGTTCAACGAAGAATGCCATAGACAAAGTTGAGGCAGCCCTGATTAGCGGGGTTCAAGTTGTTGATTCAATAGACGTTTACAAAATTATGAATGATATTCAAAGTGACGACGAAGAAACAGTTACTGAATTAGAAACAGAAAGCGTAGAGGATATTGCGAATCGATTGATTAGTTCAGTTGTTGATGTCGTTTACAGTGATCAAGAACTGGGCGGTATTGAAATCAATACTACACTGCCCGAGTTGTCTGATGATTACGAACCACCAGAACTTGACATAAAATCACTCGATAACTCAAATAGAGATTTTGTTCAGTCTCATATTGATTCCACTTTGGAGGACTTGACTCCTGAAGCACCTTCAGTTATTGATGTCAATGACAGTGATAAACATTTGATAGCAAAAATGTCGCGAATAATAGAGAAAGACCACTCCATTGCTGCCGATATTTTGACTGAATTGGATATGAGGATTGATGATAAATTGGCCAAGTCAAATGACTCCATCTCAAATGATACAGAACTCTTGATTGACTTAGAATCAAAACTATTGAATTTAGCAGATAGAACTTCTAACGCATCAATTGAGGGTCTAATTGGTATTGCTGATGAGCTTAGGGCTTTGGAACATGAACTAGTAGCAATAGATGCAGAGCGTGCGGAGTTGCCAGAATTCATCGAAGATGAACATGATGACAGGTTGGATAGCTACCTGCCAGATTCTGATTGGAATGTCGATAGTTCACAAATCTCAGCAACCGATTTAATTGACAATGAATCAACAATCACTCCAATCCAAGGAATTTTGCAGCCACATCCGGACGGAGTATATCGTACATCAACGATTACACCAGTTGGAACTGTCTTGAGTGAGGAAGAGTAATGAGGCATCCATGGTGGATGAATGGAGTGAAATTCGCTTGTCAAAGTAACTGCGGGAAATGTTGTGATGAGCCTGGAGGGATAGTTTATCTTTCCAAGCATGATGCAAAGAGAATTTCAAGCAGTATGGGATTAGCAGTCGAAGATTGGTTAGAACGTGATTGCCAACGAACTTTAGATGGCAGGTACATTCTAAAAAGCAGAGAAACTGATGGTATTTGCATTTACTTGAGCGAGCAAAAAACCTGTCAAATTTACGAAAGCCGACCTCAACAATGTGCGGCGTACCCTTGGTGGGGCGAAAATCTTGCTACTGACCGTTCATGGCGACAAACCAAGCAAGATTGCCCAGGATTAACAGCTGAAGACGCCATAATAATCGATGGTAATACGATTAAAATTCACGTTCTTGCTGACCGACAATCTACTAAGGGATTTAGAAAGTGGTGAATTCAAATTTACTTGATAATCAATTTGCTTGGGGAATAAATAGGCCGCCTTTATACCATAGTGATAACTCGGATGTTTAGGTGGGATTCATGACCAACGAAGAAGTCCTTTGTGAAGTCACTGAAAATCATCTCAATACCGGCCTGCGAGGAATACCTGTAGGTACCTGTAAGACTTCATTTGTCACACCAACTGAAGGGGTGCATTATTGTGGATATCCAATTAGAGAATTAGTAGATTTTTCTCCAGAAGACATCATTTACTTGCTGTTTAACAAAGAGTTGCCAACACCTGAGCAATCTACTAAATTCAAGTCTGAATTATCTGCTCGCGCCAGTGTTCCTCTAGGATTGGATACAGTTTTTGCCAGCTTACCAAAGAATGGCCATCCAATGGATTGGCTTTCTGTCGGCATCCACACTCTTGGAATGTATGATACAACAGGAAATTGGATGGATGATGCACTAAATCTCGTGGCAAGGATGCCGAGATTAATGGGGTTAATTTATCGATACAGGGAAGGTAGGCAAGCAAATATCCCCAAAGATGATACCTCAAAGTCGTTGGTTGAAAGATTTGTCGATACACTTGATTTACCAAATGTTAACAAAGAGAAGATGACAAGGGTTGTTTCTACTTATCTAGTATTACATATGGATCATGGTGGTGGTAATCTCTCAACATTTACTGGCAAATCAATTGCATCGGGTAAGGCAACAGTTTACTCAGCGATTGCAGGTGCAATGAATGCCCTATCTGGTCCACTACATGGGCGAGCAAATCAATCATGTCTAGAATTTGTCTTGAAAGTTGGAACTGGTGATGAAGATGAGGTTGAGAAATTTGTTCGTAATGAACTTAGCGAAGGTCGACCAGTCTTTGGTTTCGGACATGCCGTATTGAGTGTTGAAGACCCAAGAGCCACTGCACAGTTTGAACTTGGTGAGAAAATATGTCCGGATGATGAGAATTTTAAGATCATAAAAGCATTGAGAAAAGTTGCTCCAAAGGTTCTTTCGGAAAATAAGAAAATAAGAAATCCAAACGCTAATGTCGATATCGCAAGTGGTGCACTATTGTATCATGTTGGTTTGGAAGACCCGACTTACTATACTACCTTCTTCGGCTGGGCAAGAGTTGCGGGTATTGGAGCGCAGATTGTTGACGAGCGAGTGAATATGCGCTCTGGTAAAGGAGTTCCTATATACCGGCCTAAGTACTTTCCAGAAGGCCAAAAACTAAGACATATTGAATGAAATTAATTCAATACAGGCCTCGATGTTTTTCCAGACCCCCTATGACCAATCAATCGAACAGATTGCCACGGCGGTGAACTAATTGATTCGTCATTCTGTTGACTCTTAAAATCCCAATTCCACTCTTTTTGCCACATGTTGATTAGTTTGTGTTTTCTTTGAATATCACATTCAGACCATTTTGGCACTTCTTTGGCTAATTCCTGTAAGATGTCATGATGATTTTCAAAAGTAGAATTGTTCAATAACTCTAGTTCAGTTTCATCTAGTGGTTGTGTGGCGGGGAATCTCCAGCGAGGTTTACCATCCTTGTACCAAGTGAAATTTGGGTCTAGATTGTCTGTCAGGCCAGTTATCCCAGAATTAAGTAGACGTGCCTCGTAATTTTCATTTGCCGGCCAAACATATACTGGCATTCCAGTGCGGCATTTTTGAAAATAATTTAGTCGCTTGCCACTCAAACCCACACTTTTTCCGATTAACAAACGATTGTAAAAGGGCTGGAAATACTCTAAAGCACATGGAACCATAGAGGCACCTCTCTTTCTGTGCTTATTGATAAGTTTACCAAATGGCGTGGTGAGGTATTGCGGATAAGCCATCAAGCGTTTCAATCGGTTGTGACCAAACCTAGGTACTACTGGTAGTAATTCAGCCCAATTATATTGACAGTCTGACAACTCAACTGATTTGTGCATTTTATTATGAAATGCATAGAATACAGTGTTAGATTTTGGGATTTCAAACTCCTCTAGGATTTTTGTAGCTTTTGTAATCATTGTTGACAAATGACGAGTAACTATTCCTCCGCCAAGATAGCCTCCGCCTGATGGTGATTTAGGATGTGGCCTCTTCAATTCTAAACAGACCATCTTTCCTTCATCTTGCCAATTTTTGAGGATATTTTTTTGCGATACCATTTCTTTGAACGAACAGAATCCAAACTCACGTAATTCATCTAATGTCCATGATTCGACATATTGATTGCGATTATCTAGAGCAGTTTTATTGACCGATACCTTTGCATCATGGTGAATGATTAGTTCACCATCATAGGTCAAACGTAAATCTAATTCTATACCATCTGAATTAGCAATGCCATGTTCTAAGCTCGGCAAGGTGTTCTCCGGAGGTTGCCGCCAATCTGACACAGTTACTGCTAAACTAAATCCTTCAAAACATAGTGTGTCGCGAGATTTACAATTTACCCTAAATCGATACTAATGCGGTGTTGTGGTGAAAAAGGATATATTCACAAAGGTATCGAGCCGGTTATGAGTCCATACACTATCATGATGATTCTTGTCGTGTTATTCACTCCAATAGTGTGTTGGCTGTTCTCACTCTCTCAAAAAGAGTATCGTGTGCCTTTGTCACAATTTGCCAAGGAATTTCATGATAAGCGATATTATCTTCACGCAATGGGCTACTTGGTAATTATTCGTTGGAAAGCAATAACTGATATGCTAAATGAGCCAATTAAATCAGAAGTTGGCCATTGGACTGACTTGATCTATGCAATCGAAGGGGAATTTACCAAACACATACAAGATTTCTTCCTCAATGATACGCTAACAGCAGTTCTTAACTTTCATTATTTGTTCATATATTTGTTTTTGATCTATGTCACCACTGTTTATTTTGCCTACACTGGTGATAGAGATATGACAGATAAAGTCACTTTGAATTATTTGCTAATTTACGCATTAGCAGTACCTTACTATCTATTTTTCAATGTAGAAGTCACCTCTTCTTGGATTCCTGGAATGGAGGCTTTGTTGTATCATGACGGTGCATATACCGTGTTTTATGCAACACATGACCCTTTGGATAATGCGGTGCCATCCTTGCATGTTGCTATTCCATTTGGTATCTTAATGCTAAATTATCTCCATGTGAAAGAAAGTGGTGGAAAGATGAAAGATTGGCGACACTACAATTATTTTCTGTTTGTTTTGATCAATACGCTATTGTTCATATTTTCAATCCTATATCTTGGAATTCATTGGTTTACCGATATACCACTAGGCTTGTTAATTGGTGGAGTTGGTGCTTTATTTATTCATCATTTACAACCGAGGCTGCGTAATGACCATGGCTCGTTTTTCAAAGGATTTGATAAATTCAAAATTAGAAAGCATGCCATAGTTGAAGGGGCAATTGCTATGGTAATGTTTACCCTAATTTTGATGGCAGTAAACGTTCAAGTTGAAAATTCAGATGACCGAGTTTCATTTAGACTGGGACCCGAAGATTCAACATACGAGATTATTCAAGAACTGAAGTATGGAGAAAGAGTTGATTCAACAGTCAAGAATTTGGATTCGAACTTGGCACTAGAGATTGTATACATCTCCGTAGAAGATAGTGCTAAGACTATGGAAAACGGCTCGATAGACTGGCCATATCTTGTCAGTTTAGGCGATCATTATGTGCTACAACCTGGTGAGGAAATAGACATAATTACGGATAGTTACCTAATTTACAACTTGATTGTTATGCATAATCCAAGCAATGTCTCCGGAGATATAATTGAGGTTAGTATTGTCAACGATTACAATGACAACAAAATGTGGCGAGCAATTCTCTTGTCTATTCCGTCATTGTGGATGACGGCTTTTGTATTGTACAGGCTTCAAAGACTAAAAGCAAAGAAACGCTCAATTCTAGATTCTTCACCATCTCATCTGTGGATGGAAGAAGAATAGTGCCCATTATGACTAACCTATTCATGGGACCACCATGACTGGGGGAGAAAGGCTGCAAGATTCGATTCAGAATCTGGTCGATTCTCCGGGCGGCAAAATCATCAGTGATGGTGCAGATTTCTTGCGTAAGAAAGCCAAATTCATGGTTTTTATTTTTCTCGTTGGTGTGATTGCAGCATTTTCTGCTACCAAATCTGTTGTCGCTTGGCTGATTGATGATAGTAGATTACCTGATAATGTAAACATCATTGTTACCTCTCCCATCGAATTCATACTTCTTCAATTTCAAATTGCGGTAAGTTTTGGATTAGTTATAATTTTGATTTTTCTGATTCTTGAGTTAATTCGTAACGGCTCTAAGAATGAGGCAATACAACAAAGGTTGGGAGAGTTGAATTTACCGCCACCAAAGTTTAGTTTTACCTTCCTGTTTACTATTTGTTCAATCATAATACTTGGAGCAGCTGGATTGTTCTATTCATGGAATTTTTTGACACCAATGATTCTGCAATACTTGACCGATGATGCACAAAATGCTGGGTTAACCACCGAATGGCGACTTTCGGGTTATGTTGGTTTCATTGTTAACCTCGCTCTCGCATGCGTGGTTGGTTTCCAAGCACCAGTGGTAACAATTTTGACATTGCGCTTTGGTATTGCAACAAGGAAGCAAATAACTCAATATCGTAAGCATATTTGGTTTACTGCTTTCGTGCTTGGGGCATTCTTGTCGCCACCAGACCCACTCTCACTATTTTTGGTTGCCATGCCAGTTGTAATACTGTTCGAGCTGGCGATAATCATTGATCGCCTAACCAATATATCAAACGCATAAATCTTGGATTGGGACAGGCATGTTTCCGGGGTTCTGGCCATAGGATTGCCCGTGAAAATCTGAACCACAACTTACACCTAATTTGTAATCTTTACATGCCTGCCATAACTGAAATCGATACTCATCGTCGTGGCTTCGGTGAAATGCCTCAATAGAATCAACACCAATACCTTTGCAATATTCTGCTAACTCCTTCGTTGGGACACCATAATACAATGGATGAGCCAAAGATGTCACACCACCACATTGCTTTACCATTGTAACAGCTTCTGATATACTGGGTTTTGGTTGTGCGACATGGGCAGGTAAGCCATCACCAATCCAGCGCTCAAACGCTTCGGATTTCGTTTCAACATAGCCATTCTGTACCATAGCTTCAGCAAGATGGGGTCTACCAATCGAGCCGCCAGCTTTGTCAGCAACTGTTTGAAAATCAACTGGCATACCTAATTCGGAAAGTTTAGCGATCATTTTTTTCATTCGTGGAATTCTGTTATTTTGTAATGGTTCTAGCCATTTAGCAAACCGTTTTGCTAGATCATTTTCGTGGTCTAAGTTGGGGAAATAAGCCAATAAGTGCCACGATTTTGATGCCCTCTCTCGATTCTGTCTCGATAACTCTTCAGCATTGGGCTCCATACCTCTCTCACAGGTAATCTCTACTCCGGGGATGAAAGTAATCCCCAGTCTCTTTGCGGCTGTTTCTGCCTTTGGCCAACCAGATATAGTGTCATGGTCGGTTAATGACCAATGTTTCACCTCATTTTTTTTCATCAAATTGGCCACATAGTCTACGCTATGCTCTCCGTCACTATTAGTAGAGTGACTGTGTAGGTCATAGCGTTGTGTCCACACAGGATTAGCGAGATGGTGGACACATATCAAGTTATGATTTAAACAAA
>MDTG01425408.1_pt1 | contig 19903 bp, 24 predicted proteins | sample 811421 | NCBI WGS metagenome assembly MDTG01 (sample SAMN05326645, study PRJNA326480) | marine metagenome | isolation source: seawater | place: Pacific Ocean: South East | collected 2011
CCTGCCTGACGATAGATGCTGCCCTGCGCGAACCCTGCCGGGGTCTTCACGACATGTGCCCAGCGATAGGGGCCACGGTCGTCTTCGCGCGGTCTGGTCTGGTATCTGGCCATGACGATCACCGCGACCAGAAAATGTGGACCTGATCGAATCCGGTCTCTACGGTGAAGATGTCGCCGTTCAGCTCCATGTCCCGGCCCATCGCGTCCCAATCGATATAGTATTGGAGGGAGGCCGGGATTTCGGTGCCGCACTCGCGGGTCAATTCTTCGGCAAAGTCTGCAACCGAACGGTATTCGCCCGCATAGTCATCGAAGGCCGCACGGGCCTGCTCAAGGTCGCCGCCATAGTGGCGGTGGACCTTCGCGCCAAGTCGTCCGTGCTCTCCGATGAACTCGGCCAGCGCGCACACGGTCTCGAACGAGGCGTATTCGGAGAGGCTCGCACCCTCGAAGCCGTCATAATCGTGAATTGCCCACTCGTCCGCGTCTGGCAGTGGCGAGGCCGCAAGCATCGCCCGGACCTTGTCCATAATTTCGTCCGGCGTGGTGGCATTGATCCAGCGCCCGTGCAGGTAGCCATTATTGTAAGCCGCAAGGCAGGCCACATAGATACGGGGACGGTCTTCAGGCTGAGGCGCGGAAGCTGTTCCAAGAGGTGCAGGGGTGGCGGTGTTGCAGGGCATGTCGGGTCTCCTTCTCTGCCGCGTTCCTCCCGCGACAGGCGGGGGTGGGCGGCGGAAAAGGCCGGCAGGCCGGGCGGACAAGCGGCGCGCGCAAGGCGGGAAGGTAGGAGGCCCTCAGACACTACAAATCATAAGAAGCCGGCGCCTTGCGCGGGCGGCGCGCCCGGCCAGACGTGCCGTCCGCCCACCCCCGGCTGGACGGAGGCACACACGCATAAAGAGACCGGGCTATGCTGGCCTGGACACCCCTCCCCTCACCGGAAGCGCATGCAAGCCGCCTTTGAAGACCTGTGTCGGAACCTCAGTGCAACAGCGCTTCCAGCAGTTGTCCGACTTCGTGGTACCGATCAGGATTGTCGCGCTTCAGAGTCTCGATGTTTTGCAGTTTCCAGGCGATGGCCGGGAGATTCCCAGCAGCTGGTCTTCCGATGAGTGAGACATCAGGCTCGGCGTCATGCAGTCCGCGAAGATAGGTCGCGGCATTGCCGGTCAAACGGGACTGAAGTTCGGAAATCAGCCACGCCCTTGAAGCTTCCAGCGTGACCAGTTCCACCGGCTCAACCGTCATGCCTGCAAATTCGAGCTCGAACCGCTCTTCGAGGCTGCTGAGATTCGGAGACAGCAATTCGTGCATCGGCCGCGGCGAGCAGGATAGATAGATCAGAAAGGCCGAAAGGAGCTCATCAGTGATGCCGTCACCTTCCTTGAGAAGCAGGATATCGAACAGATCCCGCGGATGCTGTCGGTCCAGTGCTGCGACAAGCTTGCCAGCATAGACTTCTTCAAAGGCGACGAGATTTGCTTCTGCGAACCCAAACCGGTCCTCGACAGCTTCGCTCACCGGATTCAGTCGCGGAGCAACGAGCAACCCCCGCATGTTGGGATTGACTTCAATCTTTATACTGACGTTAGTCAACGTAACGATCATCCGGGTTTCGAGATTTCCCCCGCCTTGGACGCGGCGACAGCGAGCTCCTGCTATTCTTCGTTCAATTGCAGCTGCTATTCTATCCAGAGCTTGATCAATCTCCCGATGGCTCTTGGCCCGCGGCTTGATCGGCACGTAAACAAGATCGATATCGACCGAAAGGCGCGGCATGTCCCGGTAGAAGAGATTGATTGCCGTTCCGCCTTTCAGAGCGAAACAGGCTTCTTCAGCTACAATAGGCAGGACGCGTACCAGCAAGGCCACCTGCCCCTCATAAGTCGCCCGGTCGGTCATCGAGCGTCCTGCCCCGCCAGCTCCGATGGCACCGTGATGAGGTAGTGTGGGTCGAGCGTGCCGCCTGACACAATGGATCGCTTGCCGTGTCCCAGATCGACGGCGGCTTCATCGAGGTATTTGAACCAACCATGCTGGTGCCGGCGCGCATAGAAAAAGAAGAGACGCTTTGTCTTTATGCTCCTGCATCGTTCAAGCAGCGCCTGCATCTTGCGGGGCCGCAGCGAACTCAACCCTTCAAAGACAAGATCGACCTGATGGAAGCTGTCTCCATCCGGAAGGGTTTCAAGCAATTCGAGCACGGCACGCTCAAGGGTCGATATGAGGATTGCCTGGCCGGGGCGTCCCCACTCAAAGGCTTCGACATCAAGAGAAGCAGCGCCCATTTTCGAGGCGGTCCGATAGGCGAGACAAACAGCTTTTATGTTTCCGGATCCGAACAGCCGATCCGGACGGCGCATTTCAAATCTGACGTCCAGTTCCGGTAGCTTGGACAGCCATGCTGGCAAGGACGTGTCGGCATAGAGTCTTATCGTCCTTTCGTCACTGAACTCGAGATAGTGGGTATATCCCTTGAGTTCGAGCGCCGTGCGTCCGCCCACAAGCACGTCTTTCGACATCAGGGTTTGAAGGGAATAGACAACGGACTGCCATGTGAGCTTGCTGCCCGGACGTGTAAAGACACCGCGCGCTGGCGAAGACAGCCAATTGGAGTGGAGGTATTTTGTGCGAAGGTTGGACGCATACCCTCGCTCCTCCAGAGTCGCTGCATCCACAACGACCCCATCCAGCAACCAATTCATCAGCTGGTTTAATTTTGCTGCATTTTGCTCACTCACGGTGAGCAAAATTGCACTTTTTCAAACTTCTGTCAAGTTTAGAAAGTTTCGGATATAGTCACCTAAGATGACTATATTTGTTCATTTTCAAACCAAAGATAACGACTAAACGCAGTCAAAGTGTCAGCCTAAGCTGCCGTTTGATAAGGCCCAAGGCGACCGCCCAACAGCTCTACCAAATATCCCCCATCGCGAAGCCCTTCGGCCTTGCTGACCAGATATTTCAGGGCATCTCTCATAGAGGCCCGATCATCGGGCCATTCAGACTCGACCCTCTCCTTGCCATACAACACGGTTGCGATATCACGCCGGCTCATGCCGAGTTCCAGGCAATCGAGCGCAATGAGCCCGTCCCGAAGGATCTGAGTGCGCTTGGTCCAGAGCGGCGTTTGCTGATCATAGTCCTGCCCCCAGACTTCCAGCGCGTCCCTTTGGGCTTTGAGCTTCCGCTCATAGGCGTCCATGTCGGAGATGGTAAGTTTCATCCGGATCTTTTCCATGCCGAGAAGCGAAAGCCCGCTACAACGAACCTGCACAACACACCCATTGCCGCGCAGCAGCAGGAATTCCCGGCCCTGCTGGTCGGTCAGATGCGTGATCCGGCAAAAAGGGACTGTACGGTCCCAGATCCCGCAGGCTTCTTCTTCACTTCGCGGGCTGCAATGAACCTCAACCTGATCCGGATGAGCGGCCCGGCTCCAGAACACGTCCGCCTCAAACCCATTCTGCTGAGGGTCCGGCATCATCATCAGTCCCCAGCGCTCAGCAAGCGTCTGGGAAATGCGTGACCGCAAAAGCCGGATGGGCGCGCACGGCGCCATGCGTTCGGACACGTCATCTGCGCGCCGGCACTCGGCGTCATGGAGGAAGTCCGGATTGCGCCGGAGATATTCCCAGGCCCAACGATCTGCCGACATGCGCCAGAGGTAATCATAGCGTTTGAGCACGCCATCGGAGTTCAGAGTATAGGTCTTCATAATCGCCTCCCGATATGCCGAGAAATTGCAAATTAAGCGCCACACTGCCATCTTTGGTTTCTGCGTGTACTAACAAGTCGGGGCGGCACATTAATACCTTCCGATCAGTGACGATCGGATCGCCAAATCATCAAACTTTCATTCACCATAAGGATGGAGCGGCCAATCAGAGATCCCGATTGGACCGGATTGCTGACCTTCGCGTGTCCCTGCTGCAATTGGCCCCGCCTCCAACTCCTGCACACTGCCCTGATTTGAGACATTGAATCCGACCAGACAGGAAGGCCTGAAACTCATGGCACATGCGGGACACACAGAAGAGACAGGCAGCCGTAGGAACGCCATGTTGCGAACGGCCTTCTGTCCGGTCATCCGGGATGCGCTCGAAGCAGCTGACACAATCGAGATCATGGCCAATCCCGATGGCTCGGTCTGGATCGAAAAGACCGGCGCCGGTCTCATTCTCTCCGATCACCGTCTTGATGCCTCCGATCGCGAACGGGTCATAAGGCTCGTCGCCTCCAGTGCGGGAGAAGCTCTCAGCCGCACCTCCCCCATCGTTTCCGCCGAACTGCCAGGCGGCGGTGAGCGGTTCGAGGGACTTCTCCCGCCTGTTTCGACAGCGCCCTGCTTTTCGATCCGGAAACCCGCCTCAACGCCCTTCAGTCTGAGCGACTATGTCGAACAGGGCGCACTTGCTTTTGCCACATGTAAAGGTCTTCGCGAGGCCGTGGAGGCCCGCGCCAACATTCTTGTTGCCGGCGGAACATCCTCCGGCAAGACCACATTCACAAATGCGCTCCTTGCCGAAACGGCCTTCGAGGACACGCGTGTCATCATTCTTGAAGACACGCGCGAACTTCAATGCGCCGCGCCGAACGCCGTCCAGCTACGGACACACAAGGATCAGGTAACGCTGCGCGATCTTGTCCGTTCAACACTCCGCCTGCGCCCCGACCGGATCATCGTCGGCGAAGTCCGCGGCGCCGAAGCGCTGGATCTCCTCAAGGCTTGGAACACGGGCCATCCGGGCGGGATCACGACCCTTCATGCAAACTCCGCGCGCGGCGCATTAAAACGTTTGGAACAGCTCACCCTCGAAGCCACAAACCGCGCACCGTTCGACCTGATCGCCGAAGCCATCGACGTCGTCATCTATATGAGCCGGTCCGGCGGCCAACGACGCGTCGAGGAAGCCCTCCGCGTCACCGGTTTCGACGGCGAAGCCTACATGACCGAGCCCCTTACCTGCCCCCAGCTTTCCCTCATCGCGCAAGGAGACACGCAATGACACTCTACCCCCACATCAAGATCGAAAACCGGACGGTTCAGGCCGCAGCAGTCATCGGCCTTGGCCTGCTGATCGCCGGCCCGGCACACGCCGCAGGCTCAGGCATGCCCTGGGAAGGTCCGCTCGACCAGATCCTGCAATCGATCGAAGGCCCTGTCGCCCGCATCGTCGCCGTGATCATCATTACCCTGACAGGGCTGACGCTCGCATTCGGCGAGACCAGCGGCGGCATGCGCAAACTGATCCAGATCGTGTTCGGCCTCTCTATCGCCTTCGCGGCCACAAGCTTCTTCCTGACCTTCTTCAGCTTCGGCGGTGGCGCGGTGATCTGATGGCCGAGGGCTATGAAATCCCCCTGCACCGGTCGCTCACCGAGCCGATCCTGATGGCAGGCGCGCCGCGCTCGGCCGCCATCGCCATCGGGACGCTGGCGGCGGCCCTCGCCCTCGGTCTTCGCCTCTGGATCCCCGGCTTCCTGCTCTGGCTGCTTGGCCACTCGGCGGCTGTGTTCATGGCCCGAAGTGATCCGGAATTCATGGCCGTCGCCAGCCGCTCGACCCGCCACAAGGAACATCTGCAATGTTGAACCTTAAAGAGTATTCCGACACGCCGCGTCTGCTCGCGGACTATCTCCCCTGGGCCTGCCTTGTGGCCCCGGGCGTGGTCCTCAACAAGGATGGCAGTTTCCAGACGACGTTCCGCTATCGCGGCCCCGATCTCGAAAGCTCGACGGAAGAAGAACTCGTCTCGGTCATGGCGCGGGTCAACAATGTGCTGCGGCGGTTCGGTTCGGGATGGGCGCTATTCTTCGAAGCGCAGCGGGACGAAGTCCATGATTATCCGGAGTGCGCATTTCCGAACGCAGTCTCCTGGCTCGTGGATCAGGAACGGAGCCTACAGGCAGAGGAAGCCGGCGTTCGGTATGAAAGCGTCTACTATCTGACCTTGCTCTGGCTTCCACCCGCCGACACGACGGGCCGCGCCGAGAAGGCCCTGATTGAACGCGCCGACGGCGAAGACGCAGAAACCTGGCGCCATCGGCTGGAGACGTTCGAGCAGCATGCCGCACGTGTCTTCGACCTGCTGGCAACATGTCTCGCGGAGATCCATCACCTCAGTGATGACGAAACGCTCACCTATCTCCATTCGACTATCTCGACCAAGCGCCACGCTGTGGCGACACCGGAACTGCCGGTCTTCCTCGATGCTGTATTGGCCGATGAGCCCTTCGCGGGCGGCCTCGAACCCATGATCGGGGACGCGCACCTCCGGACGCTGACCATCCTGGGATTCCCGGCTTCCACCCTGCCCGGCATTCTCGACGAGCTGAACCGGCAGGGTTTCTCCTATCGCTGGGCCACACGCTTCATCGCCATGGATAAGGCCGAAGCCGAGAAGGTTCTCGGCAAGAAACGCCGCCACTGGTTCGCCAAGCGCAAATCCATCGGCGCCGTCCTGCGCGAGACGATGTTTAATGAGCAGGCTGCTTTGCTGGACACGGACGCTGACAACAAGGCCGGTGATGCCGATGCTGCCCTGCAGGAGCTTGGCTCAGACCTTGTCTCCTATGGCTACGTCACCACCACCATCACCGTCGCGCATGAAGACCGGCGCACCGTCGATGAACACATCCGTGTTGCCGAGCGCATCATCAATGGCCGTGGCTTCACCGCCATCCGCGAAACGCTCAATGCTGTCGAAGCCTGGCTCGGCTCGCTGCCAGGGCATGCCTATGCCAATGTCCGCCAGCCCATCCTGCATACGCTGAACCTCGCGCATATGGTGCCGCTTTCCGCCGTCTGGGCGGGCGAAGCAGAGAACCAGCACCTCAACGCCCCTGCCCTCATCCAGGCGCAGACCGATGGCACAACGCCCTTCCGCCTCAACCTGCATGTCGGCGATGTGGGCCATACGCTGGTTGTTGGCCCGACCGGCGCGGGCAAGTCAGTTCTGCTCTCGCTCCTCGCCCTGCAATGGAAACGCTACGAAGACGCTCAGGTCTTCATCTTCGACAAGGGCCGCTCGGCGCGCGCAGCGACCCTCAGCATGGGCGGAGCACATGTCGATCTTGGCGGTGGGGACGCCCCAAGCCTCCAGCCGCTGAAAGATATCGATAGTGATACCGGCGCAAGTTTCGCCGCCGACTGGCTCGCCTGCCTGTGTAGCCATGAAGGTGTTCTCATGACACCGGACCTGAAAGCATGGCTCTGGGAAGGTGTTCAGGCACTCGCCTCCGCGCCCGAAGCCGAGCGCACCCTGACCGGCCTCAGTCTGATGCTGCAGGACGAAACCCTCAAATCCGCCTTGCATCCCTTCACACTGGAAGGTCCGCATGGCCGCCTGCTCGATGGCGATCATGAAACCCTGACCCTCGCCGATACCGTCTGTTTCGAAATGGAAGAGCTGATGCACGTAAAAGGCGCGGCCCTGCCGGTGCTAACCTATCTCTTCCACAGGCTCGAAGCCCGGTTCGATGGCCGCCCGACGCTGCTCATCCTCGACGAAGCCTGGCTGTTCCTTGATGATCCCCTGTTCGCGGCGCGCATCCGCGAATGGCTTAAGACGCTCCGCAAAAGGAATGTTGCGGTCGTGTTCGCGACCCAGTCACTTGCCGACATTGCGAACAGCTCCATCGCGCCTGCCCTGATCGAATCCTGCCCCACACGGATCTTCCTGCCGAATGAGCGCGCGCAGGAGCCGCAATCCAGAGAGACCTATGAACGGTTCGGCCTCAATGCCCGGCAAGTGGAACTGATAAGCCAGGCCACGCCAAAGCGGGATTACTACTATCAGTCTCCACTTGGCTGCCGCGTGTTCGAACTGGGGCTCGGTCCCATCGCACTCGCCGTCTGCGGATCCTCCAGCCCAGTCGATCAGGAACGGATCAACCGGACGCTCGCGGAAGCAGAGCCAGAAGACTTCACTGAGACCTTCCTGCACGCCAAGGGCCTCGCCTGGGCCGCGGACCTGCTCGCCCGTTGGCCGGGCCACGCTTCTGATACCGAGCCCGCATTCCCACCCACCGACCTGATCGCTGCCGAATAGGAGCCAAGACACATGAGACGCGCCCTCTCCGGCCTTGCCGGCATCCTGATCCCGCTCGCGGCCGTGCCGCTGACAATAGTCGTTGCCCCTCCTGCCCAGGCCCAACTCGCGGTCTATGATCCAGCGAACCATATTCAGAACGTGCTACAGGCCGTGCGGGCGCTCCAGCAAATTGACCAGCAGATAGAGCAGCTCACGCATGAGATCGAGATGCTGGAAAATATGGCGCGCAATCTCGAAACCCTGCCCGTCAATGTCGCCGAAGCGATCATTCTCGACCGGATCAAGCGGATTGAGGAATTGATGCAGGAGGCCGAAGGTATCGGTTATGGCGTCGAAGAAGTCGAACGCGAGTATGAAGAGGTCTATCCCGAAACCTATGGCGAAGAACCTCCCCGTCAGGAAGTCCTCGTCGAAGACGCACGACAACGCTGGCGGCAATCACGCTCTGCCTATCGCGATACGCTGGTCACGGTCTCAGCCGTCCTCGAAGACAATGAAACCGATGCCGAAGCCATCGCCGGCCTCATCGAGACCAGCCAGAGCGCCGTTGGCAATTTGCAGGCCGTCCAGGCCGGCAACCAGATCGAAGCCATCCAGACCGAACAGCTGATCCAGATGGAGAGCATGATGGCGGCCTATTACCGGGCCGAGGCGTTGGAACGCGCACGGGAACTCGCCGAAGCCGAGCGTGGCCGCGCCCGCACAAAATCCTTCCTGGAGAACTGAAGCCGGCCATGGACGTGATCGACACCTTCCTTGCGACCTTCATTCGCTACATCGACAGCGGGTTTGGCCTGCTGGCAGGCGATGTCGCCTATCTGTCGACCACGCTCATCGCCATCGACATCACGCTGGCGGGCCTCTTCTGGGCGCTGGCGCAGAACACGGACGTCATCGCCGGGCTTTTGAAGAAAGTCCTCTATGTCGGTGTCTTCGCCTTCATCATCGGCAATTTCTCCATCCTTGCGAACATCATCTTCGAGAGTTTCGCCGAGTTGGGTGTGACCGCGGGTGGCGGCACGATGACGGCGGACGATCTCCTGCGGCCAGGCTTCATAGCCGGCGTCGGCTTCGAAGCTGCAAAGCCGCTGCTGGAAGAGATCGGCGACATGCTGGGCCCGATATCCTTCTTCCATAACTTCATCATGATCGCTGTCATGCTGATCGCATGGGCCGTGATCATGGTCGCCTTCTTCGTCCTGGCGGTGCAGCTCTTCATCACAATCCTGGAGTTCAAGCTGACGACACTGGCCGGGTTCGTGCTGGTACCGTTCGCGCTCTGGAACAAGACGAGCTTTCTTGCAGAGCGCGTCCTCGGCAATGTCATCACGTCCGGCGTCAAGCTGATGGTACTCGCCGTCATCATCGGCATCGGCTCGACACTCTTTGCCTCCGTGACAGATGCGTTCCGCACAGGCGCTGATGTCACGCTTGCCCAGGTCATGGGCACGGTGCTGGCTGCAATCGTCTTCTTCTGGATGGGGATCTTCGCACCGGGCGTTGCCAGCGGGCTTATTACCGGTGCCCCGCAGCTGGGTGCAGGTTCTGCCGCAGGCGCTGCGATGGGTGTTGCTGCGGGCACCTATGTTGCCGGCATGGGCGGACGGGCTGCCGTCGGCGGTGTGTCATCCGCCGTCAAGGCCGGCGCCTCCATGACAGGCGCGGCACGGACCTCCTATACGATGGGCTCTGTCGCCTCCGGAAAATCCGGCGCCGGCGGTGTGGCCGCCGGTCTTGCCGGCGTCGCCCGGGCTGGCGGGGACGCCATAAGGCGGACCGCCAGCCGCCCGGCGCGGTCACTCAAGGACGCCTACCGGCGCGGCAGCCAGGGCGCGTGGACCGCGACCGGCGGTTCCGCTGTCGGCAACGGCAGCGAGACTTCTTCAACAGGCGAGCCCGGCTGGGCGCGGCGGATGCAGACGCAGCAGCGGATGAGCCATGCCGGTCAGGCTGCCGCGCATTCGTTGCGCGATGGCGACCGTGGCTCATCCGGCGCCGCCCCCAGCCTCCAGGACAAGGACGACTAGATCATGCGGTTCAGACGATCAGCAACACACTATGGGCAAAGCCCCTTCCCCGAAACGCCTTACCAGAAGGCGGGGCAGGTCTGGGACGAACGGATTGGCTCTGCCCGCGTCCAGGCGAAGAACTGGCGGCTGATGGCCATCGGCTGTTTGACGCTCTGCTTCGTCACCTCCGGCGCGCTTGTCTGGCGGAGCCTCCAATCGACCGTCACGCCCTATGTGGTCGAAGTCGATGAGACAGGCGTCGCCCGCGCTGTCGCCCCAGCTGCTGAACGCTATGTCGCGAGCGATGCGCAGATCGCCCATCATCTGGCGAACTTCATTGCCCATGTGCGCGGACTCAGTGTCGATCCGGTCGTCGTGCGGGAAAACTGGCTCAAGGCCTACGACTTCGTCACGGCCTCGGCTTCAACCACGCTCAATGAATACGCACAGGCGAACGATCCCTTTGCCGACATAGGACGCAAGTCGCGCACCGTGGATGTCATCAGCGTGGTCCGGATCTCTGATGACAGCTTCCAGGCTCGCTGGATCGAGAAGACCTATGAGAACGGCGCCCTGATGAAAGCGCAGCGCTTCACGGGCCTCTTCTCCATCGTCACGCAACCCCCGAAGGACGCGGCAACGCTCCGCGCCAATCCCCTCGGCCTTTACATCAACAGCCTCAACTGGGGCGAAGACCTCGTTACAGGAGACTAGACATGATCCGCTTGTTACTGGCCGGTACGGCCCTCGCCCTGACAACCGCCTGCGCCACGACCGAACTTGAACCCATCGACGCGGCTGCTTTTGTCGAAGCGCACCCACTTGAAGAAGAGGTGGACCTGCCGGTTGAGATTGTGGAAACGGCGATCCCGCTGCCGCTACCCGGACAAATGATGCCGGTCAGCGAGGGCGAAACGCGGCGCACTTATATGCGCACAGTCACAGCATCCGCATCACCTGCAGAAGCCATTGAAGAAGGCCGCGAACATGCGCTCGTCGAGCCCTCCGTCGATGGCTATGTGAATGCCATCCAAGTCTATCCCTATACGGAAGGGGCGCTTTACCGGCTCTATGCCAGCCCCGGACAGGTCTCCGACATCGCGCTGCAGCCCGGTGAGACGCTCGTCTCGGTCTCGGCCGGCGACACGGTGCGCTGGGTGGTCGGCGATACCATTTCCGGCTCAGGTCCCACCGCCCGCGCACATGTGCTAGTCAAGCCAATCAGCGCCAACATCCGCACCAATCTGATGATCGCCACCGATCGGCGGACCTATCATCTGGAACTCGAAAGCATGGAGGGCGGCTATATGGCGGCCCTGTCCTGGCGCTACCCGGCCGATGAGCTTGCCGGCCTTACAGTCAGGAACGACCGGGCCATCGCCCGCGAAGCCGGCTCCATCGAACAGGGCCTGAAACTTGAAGGCCTCAATTTTGATTATCGGATGACCGGCGATACTCCCGACTGGAAGCCAGTGCGCGTGTTCGATGACGGACGGCAGGTCTATATCCAGATGCCTGCCAGTATCGCCACCACCGACATGCCCCCGCTGTTTGTGCTCGGCGAGGATGGTGACGCCGAACTCGTCAACTACCGGGTCCGCGGCAACTACTATATTGTCGACCGGCTGTTTCGCGCCGCCGAGCTGCGCCTCGGAGAAAAGAACCAAACTGTCGTGCGCATTGCCCGCATGACACGCCGGACCGGGCTCGCCGCCCTCTTCGGAGGCTGAGCATGAGCGAACCCATTCCCTTCGATGAACATGCCGAGCGGCTGAAGATACGGTCTTCCCCAAAACCCGTCACACGGATCAACCGCAAGGTGCTCATGGTCGGTGCAGGTCTCGGCGTGCTGGTCTTGTTCGCCGCTGCGAGCATCGCCCTGAAACCGCCAACCGCGGCCGGCCCGCCCGGACAGGAACTCTACAACACGACCAATACGCGAAAGCCCGAAGGTCTCTCCACCCTGCCGGCAAGTTATGACGCGATGCCCAAGCTTGGGCCGCCGCTCTCAGGAGATCTCGGCTCGACCATGCTGGCGGCCGAACGCGAACTCGGCATCGAACCGGAATATGTCACAAGGTTCGAGGATGATTTTCGGCCTAATCCGGCCGATGAGGCCGCGCGGGCAAGGCGCATGCGGGACGCAGCGATGGCCGAAGAAGCCGCCCGCGCGCCGGTCTTCTTCCGCCTGCAATCGGAAACCGGAGACACAGCCCTGGCCCAGCGCGGAGACGTGCGCTCACGTTCCGGCACGGATCTCACCTCGGAACTGCTGGCCCTCGCCGCGATGCCGCAAGGGACACCGTCGGCATTCGGAGCTGCCGATCCCAATCTCCAGGACCGCAAGCTCGCCTTCGCCGGTGAAGACGCCTCGACTGATATCTACAACGAGTATGGCGTCCAGGATGCCGTCTCGCCCTATCAGGTGATGGCGGGCACGCTGATCCCGGCCTCCCTTGTCACCGGCATCAACTCCGACCTGCCTGGTACCATCGTCGCGCAAGTTACACAGCCGGTCTACGACACGGTGACCGGCCAGTACCTCCTGATCCCGCAAGGCTCGCGGCTCATAGGGCGGTATCAGTCGGAAGTCTCATTCGGACAGGACCGCGCGCTCGTGACCTGGGACCGGATCATCTTCCCGGACGGCTCCTCCATCGTGATCTCTGCGCCGGGAGCCGATGCGCGGGGCTATGCCGGCCTGTTAGATCGCACCGACCATCATTGGGACCGCGTTTTTGCCGCGGCTGGGCTTGCGACCATTTTGGGGATCGGCGCCGAACTCGGAAGCGACGGTGATGGCGATATCGAACGCGCCATACGCCGCGGCACGACCGACACGATCAACGAGGCTGGCCAGCGTGTGGTTGACAAGCAACTCGGTATACAGCCGACCATCCGTGTCCGGCCCGGCTGGCCTGTGCGTGTCGTCGTCACGCGCGATCTCATCCTCCGAGCCCATTCGCAAGGAGCACAGTGATGACGCTTCGTCTCGACAAGCTTCCCGATCGCACACCTGTCCGCATGACCGTCTCGGTCGATCCGGACCTCGCTTCGGCGCTCACCGACTATGCGACACTCTACCAGCAAACTTATGGCCAGGAGGAAAAGCCTGAAACGCTGATCCCCGCCATGCTTGAGATGTTCCTTGGGTCCGATCCCGGGTTCAAACGGGCGCGCAAAGCCCTCCACGCCAATGCCAACACGAAAGGATAACCCAGACATGGCACAGATTGGATCATTTACACTGAAGGATGGGAAGTACACCGGAACCATCCGGACCATGACAATAAATGTCAAAGCCCAGCTTGTCCCGAACAAGACGAAGGCCAATGAGGAAGCCCCGGACTACCGGCTCTATGCCGGCGGGGCGGAACTTGGCGCCGCCTGGCAGCAGGAAAGCAAGGATGGCGAGACGCCCTACCTTGCCGTGAAGCTGGATGACCCGAGTTTTGCGGCGCCGATGCGTGCGGCATTCTTCGAAAATGCGGAGGAAGGCACCGGCGTCATGGTTTGGAACCGGACGAAGGCCGGCTAAAATACCTCATGAGCCTGACGCTGGAACAACTCGAAGAGGAGCGAAGGATTGCCGCATTGGTCGTCCGCCATTGCGGTGAGAAATACTTTCCCCTCTTTGACCGCTTCGACCAGGAAGTGCAGCAGCGGCGGTCGAATAGTGACCGGATCGCCGCTGCGCTCGGAGGCGCTCCCGAATCCTCCAGAAGGACGTCAAGCCGAAACTGATATCCGAAAATCGCATGGACCTACCCGGAGAAGCATGTTACAAAACCTCGGACAAAAATGAATGCAGTCCGAGCTTTTGTAACAATGCCCTCAACAGCCATCACTCAGAAAGACCGCCTGCTTGCCTATCTGACGCAGCATGAGATCGCGCGTGCGTTCGAGCTGCGCAAGATGGGGATCAGCGCAACTACGATTTCCAGGGCGGTTGAAGCAGGAGACATTCTGCGGATCGGACGCGGCCTCTATCACACTGCTGATGCAGAGACAAATCTCCACATGAACCTCAGTGAAGTCGCAAAACGTGCCCCGAAGGCTGTGATCTGTCTCCTGTCGGCACTTGCCTTCCATGGCCTCACAGACCAGCTGCCACGCAAGGTATGGTTCGCGATCGGTGCGAAGGACTGGCCCCCGAAAATTCCCTATCCGCCGGTCCGTATAGTCCGGTTCCGGGAGCCTTATTATTCCGAAGGCATCGAGACGCACGTCATCGGGGGAACCAAGGTCAAAGTGTATTCCATCCCGAAATCAATTGCGGACGCCTTCCGCAATCCGAAACTGGTTGACCGCTTGGTCGCCATTGAATGCCTGAGGTCCGCGCTCGAACAACGAAGGGCCCGGCCAGGAGATCTCATGAACGCGGCGAATGCCTTTGGCGCCGGAAGACTTATGCGTCCCTATCTCGAAGCGCTCACCTCTAATGGCTAATGCACCCAAGAACATCGCTGCCTCGGTGCGCGACCGCCTGCTCAATCTCGCACGGCAAAACGGGCGTGACTTCCAGACCGTGCTCGTCGCTTTTGGCCTGGAGCGGCTCATCTATCGCCTGTCCATTTCAGAGTTCCGCGACCGCTTCGTTCTGAAGGGCGGTATGCTCGTAACGCTCTGGACAGCCGACCCCGGACGTTTCACGCGCGACGTCGATTTTCTGGGGTTCGGCGATTCAGATGAAGAAGCGCTTCGAAACATCTTCACGGAGGTTCTTTCCATCGACGCCAACGACGGTCTGGTCTTCGACACCGGCGAGCTGACAGCGAGTGAGATCAGGGAAGAACAGGTCTATGGCGGCAAGCGACTTCGAACGACAGCCTATCTCGAACGGACACAGATCCCGATCACGATCGACCTTGGGTTCGGCGACGCCCTGACCGCGCCGGAATACGAAATCAACTATGGCTCCCTGCTCGACTTCGACCCAGCAAAAATCCGGGCTTATTCACCCGCCACTGTGATCGCGGAAAAATACCAGGCCGTCGTCGCGCTGGGCCTTATCAATGGCCGAATGAAGGATTTCTACGACCTCTGGGCCATCCCCAAGGCCACGGAGATCAAACCTGAAAAACTCGCAGCCGCCATCAAAGCAACCTTCGAGCGCCGTGACACGCCTGTCCCGACCGAACGCCCGCCGGGATTAAGCCAGGAATTTGCAGAAGACCCCGCCAAGATCGCGCAATGGGCTGCCTACTCCGAAGCCACTGAACTTAGCGGAATTGCGCTGAGCGATGTCGTCGAAAATATCTGGACCTTCATATCTGAGAACAGCTAACACCGCGCAGTACTCTGCGAGCCTCGTTTTGGCTTAATCATCCCGACAGCAGGCATTGGTAGAGCCGTTCTCGAAAGGCAGAAGATCGCCGGAAACGATCATCAAGCGACTATCTCTGGAAGACCGCTATGGCTTCTTCGCTAGTCGATGTTATCTTTCAACGAATATTGTAGTGTGCCCCGATGATTGATCTCTCTGACACTCTGAAACAACTCTCCGCCCTTTCCCAGGAAACCCGCCTCCTGACGTTCCGGGCCCTCATGGAGGCTGGAGAGGATGGCATGCAGGCCGGAGCCATTGCCGAGTACCTTGACCTTGCTCCTAACAAGCTGTCCGGACACCTGACCATACTTGTCAATTCGGGGCTGGTCAGCGTCAAACGGGACGGGCGGCACATGATCTACCGGGCTGAGATCGAGGCGGTGAACCAGCTGCTCTCCATGCTGGTTGAGAACTGTTGCCACGGAAGGCCGGAGGTTTGTGTCCCGCTGGCAGAGTTGCGTTGCCTGAAATGTTAAATCAATATTCGATGAACTATTGAAATATTGTCTCCTCCGCTCTAACTTGCCTGAACCGACAAGCAGGAGGGTGCCATGCACAACAGACACAACCGATCAGTCGCCGCGCTGATTGCAATCGTGATTGCGACAGGCTGCGCAAGCACACCAGGAACAGGAAGCGCGACCGCCGTGCCTTCTGGCAATCTTGAACTCCGGGCAACCGGTTCGGGCAATTGGGACGTGGAGTGCATTGCAGTCACGAAGCGGGGCCAGGCGAAATCCGACCTCGAAGGACGCGGATCGACGAGTTCCGATACGCTTCTGGTACGCGACGTGCGGAGCGCTGCCTGTACCTACAAGACCGGCGACTCGCCGGTGACTCTGAAGTTGATGGAGGAAGGTTTGCATTGTCCGTTCGGTACTTTCGATCACGGCCTTTGCCAAACCGTTCTTCCTGCCAATGCCAGCGGGACATTTGAATTTTCGCCCGAATAATGGATAATACTTTTCCATTGCGCCTCCCTCCCGGTGAGGGGGGCGTTTGCATGCGAGGGTGCCAATCCGGTTGAACCGGATGGCTGCAATCAAAGGACGGGCAAATGGGGCTGTTTGAACGCTATCTTTCAATCTGGGTGGCGCTGGCCATCGCCATCGGAATTGGACTGGGGCAACTGATGCCCGGCGCATTCCAGGCGCTCGCCGCGCTGGAATACGCCAATGTCAATTTCGCCGTGGCCATCCTGATCTGGGCAATGGTCTGGCCGATGATGATCGGGGTGGACTTTACCGCCATGCGCCGCGTTGGCGAGAAGCCGAAGGGACTTATCATCACGCTGGTGGTCAACTGGCTGATCAAGCCGTTCACAATGGCGGCCTTGGGCGTTCTCTTTTTCCGTCATGTCTTCTCTGCCTTCATTCCGCCCTCCGACGCGGAGGGCTATATTGCCGGACTGATCCTTCTCGGCGCTGCGCCTTGCACGGCCATGGTGTTTGTCTGGTCGCAGCTGACGAAGGGTGATCCCAACTACACGCTTGTGCAGGTGAGTGTGAACGATGCGGTGATGGTATTTGCCTTCGCTCCGATTGTTGCCTTCCTGCTCGGCGTCACCGACATCGCTGTGCCGTGGGAAACACTCATCCTGTCGGTTGCGCTCTATGTCGTCATACCGCTGGTCGCCGGAGTGCTGGCCCGCAATGCCCTGATGAAACATGGCGGCGAAACTTCAGTCAGCGCCTTCACGCACCGGATCAAGCCGCTGTCGGTCATCGGCCTGCTTGCGACGGTGGTGCTCCTGTTCGGCTTCCAAAGCGAAACGATTCTCGCAAAGCCGCTCGTCATCGCCCTCATCGCCGTGCCGATCCTCATCCAGTCCTACGGCATCTTCGCAATCTCCTATGCCGCTGCATGGGCGTGGAAGGTGCCGCACAGGATCGCGGCACCCTGCGCCATGATCGGCACGTCGAACTTCTTTGAGCTTGCCGTCGCCGTTGCCATCAGCCTGTTCGGCCTCAATTCCGGTGCGGCGCTCGCAACTGTTGTCGGGGTGTTGGTGGAAGTGCCGGTCATGCTCTCGCTGGTCGCGTTCGCCAACCGGACGCGCAATGCGTTCCCCGAAAACTGAAGGATACCCATCATGCGCATCCTCTTCCTGTGCGTCGCCAACTCTGCACGAAGCCAGATGGCTGAAGGTCTTGCCCGGCATCGCTACGGCAAGCGCGCTGAAGTCGCCAGCGCGGGTTCAATGCCGACGAAACCGAACCCTTATGCCATCGAAGCCATGGCTGAACTCGGGATCGACATAACGTCGCACAATTCAAAATCGGTAGACGGAATGAATGCGGGTGACTTCGATTATGTCATCACGCTCTGCGCCGAGGAGGTCTGTCCCTGGCTTCCCGGCACGACACAGCGCTTGCACTGGCCCATCGACGATCCAGCGAGCGATGACCCCACACTGACGCCCGACGATATGCGCAAACGCTTCGCCAAGGCGCGCGATATTATTCATGCCAAGCTCGCGGAATTCGAAGCTGAATACCTTAGCTGATCCGGAGACCTGAATGCTGGAATACACTGTTACCGCACGGCGTATCGACGCGCATGGCAGCGAAGCTCGCGCCGGAGACGCAGTTCTGACCATAGATACGGACCTTTCTGGCCGGGCGGATGCGTTCAATCCGGCAGAATTGTTCCTGGCTTCGATTGCGGCGTGCATGCTGAAAGGAATTGAGCGCGTGACGCCCCTGCTCAATTTCCAACTGAAGGGCGTGTCAGTGAGCCTGCATGGCGTCCGCCAGGACGCGCCGCCTAGAATGCTGTCCGTCAGCTATGAACTCGTCGTGGATACGGAAGAGTCCGACAGCCGCCTTGACCTGCTTCACAAGAACGTTCGCAAATACGGTACAATCTCAAACACCGTCGCAGATGCGCTCAACCTTGAAGGCGTATTAATCCGGAAAACAACTGACTCTGCTACCACAGCCAAGGGAAAGGATACCAGCGATGACTGACCGGAAACCCTGCTACGGGAAGATGTTTCCTGAAACGCTCCATATTGACCCTAACAAAGCAGTTCGGGGGAAGGCATTCTCCTGCAAGCTTGAAAGCCTCGGCCTTGGCCGGTCGGGACGAAACGTCAGTGTCATCCCGGAAGAGTGGGAAGATTGCCTGACCTGCCGCGATTTCGATCATTGCTACAAGCTCAGTATGGGCCAGCTCGCGCTGGCGAGCGCCATTTCAGAAAAATAGTTTGCCGTCTGGCGTAAAGAAAAGAATATCAGAATGCAATCTGAAGACGACCTCCCGGCCCTCAATGAGGACAGCTTTCGTGAGATCGACCGCAAAGAGCTGCTTTCTCCAACCCTCAGCACACACGCACCGCGAATCCTTCTTCTCCACGGATCGCTCCGGGAAAGGAGTTATTCCCGTCTTCTGAATGAAGAGGCAGCCCGCATCCTACGCCGCCTCGGTTGCGAGACGCGCAGCTTCGATCCGGCGGGACTGCCGTTTGCAGACGGCGCTGAAGAGTCTCATCCCAAGGTCAAGGAATTGAGGGAGCTGGTCATCTGGTCGGAAGGCATGGTCTGGTGCTCGCCCGAACGCCATGGCGCAATGTCAGGCGTCATGAAATCACAGATCGACTGGATACCTCTTTCCCTTGGAGGTGTTCGTCCGACGCAAGGCAAGACGCTCGCCGTCATGCAAGTTTGCGGCGGATCGCAGAGCTTCAATGCCGTCAACCAGCTGCGCATTCTCGGACGATGGATGCGCCTGATCACGATCCCGAACCAATCTTCAGTTGCGAAGGCTTTCCTGGAGTTCGAGGAAAACGGACGGATGAAGCCCTCGCCATTCTATGATCGCGTGGTCGATGTGATGGAAGAACTCGTGAAATTCACTCTGCTGACACGGGACCGTGCCGACTATCTCGTGGACCGCTATTCTGAACGAAAGGAAAGCCCGGCAGAGCTTTCCAAGCGGGTAAACCAGAAGACGATGTAGTAGCTTACGAGAATAGTTTGGTAATGATTACGCAATCGGGTGACGCGTTGCGCGCACAGCTTCTTGCGACCGATGAAAGCGTGCTCTCCAGTTTCCTTAGATCGGATATTTTAGTCCGGACAATTTCCAGATGTGCAGCGGTAATTTCGAAAACTTCGGCGCAGGTTGGCTTCTGTTCCTCTAACCCCAATAACATTCGAATGTCATCCAGGGAAAAGCCGAGCTCACGTCCGCGTCGGATGAAGCGAAGCCGACCGGCGAAGGTGGCATTGTACATTCTGCGACCGCTTTCGGTACGCGGTGGAGCGGGCATCAGTCCGATCTTCTCATAGTATCGGATCGTCTCGATGTTAACGCCGGTTTGATCGCTCAGCTTCCCAATTGTCAGTTTAAACTCTGACCTGAGACCCTCGGCTCCCTCACTTATTTCGAGAGTCTGACCCTTTCATATTCCAAGGTTTGAGGTGTGGCGAGCGCGCCGGGAGCGGTGCTCCCACATAGCTCGAGCGACCGGCGCGCTGCGGGCGTCAGCCCGCCCAGGGA
>MDTG01063035.1_pt1 | contig 19899 bp, 21 predicted proteins | sample 811421 | NCBI WGS metagenome assembly MDTG01 (sample SAMN05326645, study PRJNA326480) | marine metagenome | isolation source: seawater | place: Pacific Ocean: South East | collected 2011
GACGGTCAAATGGATCCAGCTGATTTAGATGCTATCATCGAGCCAGTAATTAACCATCTTGCAGATCATGTCAAGGGAAACAGATGGTTGCACCCAGATGGGCCAAAGGGGATGCCGCTGGTCAGAAAAATGGGGACTTGGTGGCTTTCTCGACTGACATCACTTGCAGCTGGAATTAAAATACGTGACTCCCAGTGTGGTTATACTGCAACTTCTGGAGACATGCTCAGTATATGGGACTGGGAAAACAATTGGGAGGGTTATGGTTATCCAAACTGGTGGTTGATGCAAGCTGGTCGGAAAAGTTTCCGAGTTGCTGAGGTGCCTGTTCGATCAATATATGGTTCCGAGCAATCAGGAATAAGTATACCTCGATTTTTTTTGAGTGTGAGTTTTATGCTTTGGAAAGGTGTATGGGCACGCGGCGTCGATTGGTATATTTTAAGCAGCGAAACAAAACCATTTACAAAACTCAAAGTGTCTGGACTCTGGTTTATTTCTTGGAGCAGTTTTTTGGCCGCGATATACCTGCCATGGGCACTTATTATACCGATAATTTCATTCCCATATTTGGCCCTGTTGGATAACAAGGAATCAAAACGTAGAACGAGGCAGCGAGGTTCATGGCAGTAGAACAGGATGCGCGTTCCCTCTGGCGTTGGATTGCTGGCTCGGCATTTCTTGCAAGTATGTGCTGCTTTCCTAGTGTTCTTCTTGCTGGCCTAGGATTGATGACAATTAGCGCTGCGGATGCTCTCTCGAACAACCTTTACTTTGGCCCTGCAAGATGGATACTGTACATTTTCACTATTATTCTTCTCAGTTATGGGCTGTACAATTACTTCAGGGCACAAGGAATCTGCACAATCGATCATGCCAAAAGAGAGAGGAAAAGGATAGTCAATACTACAATAGTAGTATTCATTGGATCTTTCCTGGTATACCTTGTATGGAATTACCTCATTCTCGAATTAGCAGGAATATATGTTGGACTGCCATGGGAAGAATCTGCATTTTGGAAGTGAATTGATGCGACCATTTCACCTCGCTTTCCCAGTAGATGATGTCGATTCTGCTGTGGAATTTTATACAGAGATTCTAGGGTGCTCTACTGGTAGAAGAAAAGAAGAGTCGTGTGTCCTAAATTTATTCGGGCACCAAATTGTAGCACACAAAGTCGCTGAGATGCCACGTCTGGCAACCAATCCTGTCGATGGAGAACACGTACCTGCCATGCATTTCGGCATTGTTTTAGAAATGCAGCAATGGCATGATTTGAAGGAAAAATTATTGGCTAAAAAAATCTCATTTGTCATTGGACCGTACGAACGATACAAAGGCCAACCTGGTGCACAGGCAACTATGTTCATTAAGGATCCAAGTGGAAACCACATAGAATTCAAAGCATTCGCAAATGATAGTGCAATCTTCGACAAGCGCTGGCTATAATTATGGTGGGCCCAGACGGATTTGAACCGTCGTCAGAAGCTCCCAAAGCTCCGAGCATAGCCAAACTAACCCATGGGCCCAATGAACGTTCGGCGGCGCTCCCCTAACATGAAGATTCTCATGCACGTTTCCAAACATTTGGAGCCAACATAATCAGTTGCCCTTCTGCACTAGCACCCATTGCAAAGTCTTCCGCATCCATATTTGAGTTGAGTTCATCAAGTGCGGCCTGTATTGAATCGATTGTGATTATGCCATCAGCATCAGTTGCAATCGCGAGGACACTCGGTCCATCTACACTCCTACTTTTGCGAAATTGTTTGGACTTTTTCGATTCTATCATTTGTGCCAACTGATCTCGTATCTCAGGAGGGACATTAGCCATTGATATTGCATCCCGGGCCCTTTCAGAATCGATGTGGCGAGAAATTATTTTTGACTCAGGATGATTGCAATGTGGGCACGCCAAATTTTTTGCGGTTTTATGCTTCCCAAACAACCTCTCGCATGAATTGCATGCGAGCACTAACCAAGTTGGTTCCATGACAAGGGTGTAGAAGCGGCGGTATTTGACGAATGTGCTAGAAACCAAAGTCACTCTTTCCAGAACCACCCAAACCACTAGGACCCCCTAAACTGCCACCAACGCTTGAAATCCCTAAATTACGGGAGCGCGTTGGGCCGCCTGATGCCCCCAGAGTCAGGCTGTTTGGAAGAATAAGAGCTGCAACAACAACACCATGGAATCCTTCTTGGGCCTGAATCTCATCCACTGCACATTCAAACATAACTTGTCCAGAATCATTTTTCCGAAATTCCAGGTCTCTGTTGCCAAGTTTACGTTGCAGGTTAAGACGGAGTTTTGATTCACACTCCTCCATAGATCCTTGATGTGAAAGTGAAGACACAATTGCACATTCGTCGCCTTCTGGTGTAACACATAGCGCCCATGCTACTCCTGCCGATGCTACTCCTGAACTAAACACAGTCGCTTGTGAAATATGGCATTCTACAAGTGTCCCCATAGGCAAATCCTGTGGAGTGCCTGGTTCAAAACCCATTGGGAGCATTGCGCCCTCTCCTCTAATCAAACGTGCATCTCCCAAACCCAATTCAACCAATGCTTGGTCCATTGCGTGTTCTTCATTTTCACCAAAAGGAGCTACTGCAGTCATTAGCCACCCTGCAATTGCACCGCCTCTAGACGAAGGTTTTCGCGGAGTATTTCTGGCTTTATTCGATCCCCCTATCGTGAAGTCCATGTACACCCCGAAGAGCGGTCAGTTCATCAAAGGCAGGGTAAACCGAGTTGCATGGCGAACACTAGGTCCAAGGTCTTAGGTGCCACCTTCGCTATGCTTTCAATTGCATCCATTATCCAGATTTTCAACCAGAGAGCGGTTGATGCAAATGCATGGGCATTACTGGCTCTTTCAGGAGTCTTTGCTGCTGCAACAGCAGTAGCATATTCACGTGAATTGACAGAAATAGAGGAGAGATATATTGAAACATATTCAGAGAATTCGCATGATTACAGCACATCTCAACAGGAATTACCCGACCCTTCTGAGGCCGGATTCGACGTCCCAGTCCTCTAAATCAGCCGGATTGTTTCTAAATTCTTTGGTGCGTGTGTGCGGACTCGGAATGTGGATGCTAAATCCTTTCGGAATTCAGCACATGTATGGGCATCTCCATGATGACAAATTATCCTCCTGGGTTTGGGGTTCATCGCTTTCACATAGTCCATCAATTGCCGACGATCACTGTGGCCGCTGAAACCATCAATCGTTATTACATCGCAACCAATTGATACCATATTGGTTTGACCGCCGTCATTTATCGGCACTTCAGAGAATCCTTTTTGCAAACGACGCCCTAGAGTTCCGGCTGCTTGATATCCAACGAAACAAAGTGTATTGTTTGGTTCTGGTGCCCAATGCTTGAAGTATTCAACAATTGGTCCACCTGTCATCATACCCGACGTTGCAAGCACAATACAAGGGCTAGGGTCAAGCAAGATGCTTTCACGTTGTTCTCGTCCTGCGACAGTTCTAAACCATGTCGAATTGAATGGATTCTCTTCGCCACCCTTCAAAACTTGTTTCCGAAGATCACGATTGAGGGCATCGGGATGGCTAGCATGTATCGCAGTTGCCTCAGAAATCATCCCATCCAGCCAAACTGTAACTGGTTCACAAACCCCGGATTTAAACAATTGATCTATGGCAACCATGACTTCTTGTGAACGGCCCACTGCGAAAACTGGGCAGAATATTTTCCCTTTACGAGATAAGGCTCGTTGGATTAGGTCTTGGAGTTCTTGTGTGGCTTCTTGACGAGTGGGTTGGAAATCCTTAGCACCTCCATATGTTGATTCCATGACAAGAGTTTCAACACGTGGAAAGCGTACTGCTGCCGCATCATATAACCACGATTTTTCGTACTTGATATCTCCACTAAAGACGATATTGTGCAAACCATCTCCTATGTGCATGTGTAAAGATGAAGAACCCAAAATATGTCCTGCATTGTACATTGTTAGTTTGATATCAGGAGCAATATCAATGGTTTTGCCCCAATCCACATCGACGATGTGCTTGATCATCTCCTGTACGTCACCAAGACCATATGGTGGAGGATTGCCTTCCGCGGCTGCAACTTTGATGTAGTCACTTTGTAGTAATACCATCAAATCTCGCGTGGGTGGAGTGCAATATACGGGGCCACGATATCCATATCTGAACATTACCGGTAATTGTCCGATATGATCAATGTGAGCATGAGTAATTACAATCGCATCTAAATTCTCAAATGGCATCAATTCTGGAGCATTGAAAAATGGTGCAACCTCACTGAGGTTGTTTGTTGGCTTTGCACCTACATCGACCACTACTTTCGACTCATTGGTTGTGACCAAATGCATTGCTCTTCCAACTTCCTGATATGAACCTAAGGCAGTCAATCTGCACCATGGCTCACCTGGTCTCTGGGGTCGATAAATCCGTGTACCGAATTTCCTTAGTAGTGCTTTTCTGTCATCAGAATTATCTTGCCGGTACTTACGGATATTGTGCATAGTGTTGCTTTCGACTGCAGCGTATCGTTCCGTACGTATAATCCAGCCAATTTCATCGCGAATTGCTCTAATCGTTGCACCTTTAGGGCCAACTGCAACACCTGGATCGTTACAAACAATTGTACATTCACTGATTGCTCCATCGAAATAGACTCGCTTAAGATCTGCTTCAGCAGGTAACATTTCAATAATTTTGGATTCTGCTTCTGTTGCATCCATCAAGATATCTGGTGAAGGACGAATTTCGATTCGCCTTTTTATTGCCTTAGCGATTTTACTGGCGAGACTATCTTGCCCTGCGAATGCGCTGGGTTCAGAAGTTACTATAGCAATACTAGCCGCCTCTAAATCGACATCATAATCAATACCCGAAGGGACCATCTTTGCTATCTTTTTCTTGACCTCTTGAAATGTTAGACGCATTTGCCTACCTCCACACACCCAACACTAGCACATCACGGCCCCACAAGTGGGAACGAAGACGGCGCGAGCGCCGGGAATAAGACTAGCACTGCTTGAGCAATGCTTCGAGTTCTGACTCATCTAATAGGCGGAAACCCGACTTTTTAGTGATTACTGAGAGATCCATTCCATTGCCACTGGCAGCATCACGTTGTGCGCTTGCCAGTAGGGCCTTTGCTGCGACCTTGAGGGCCTCTTTCTCAGTCATCCCTGATTTGTATTGATCTTCCAAAACTCCATACATATATGGAGAACCTGAACCTGTTGCACAATATTCATCGGGAATTGAACCCCCGGCTGAATCAATAGAATACACACTCCCACCAGTGTCATCTACACCTGCAATGAGAAGTTGTACCCAATGGGGACGGCCAACCAATATGTTTGCTGTCATAGTAGCGGCACCTTTGACTGACATTTGCTTACCACGCTTCAATTCAAACAGGCTCATTTCTGCCGCAAGTGTGCGGGAAAGTGACTGCGCATGTCCAACTAATCCAGCAGTAGTCAATGCAAGGTTATCAGCGATTTTGAACAACTTTTGGACACTCTTGTTTGCAACGAAGTGCCCCATTGTAGCTCTGTGATCGGCACCGACCACGACACCACCATCGAAGCATATTCCTACAGTACTAGTTCCAGTCTTAACAGCAGCCATATCAGGTTCCATCACAAATTCCTCCACGAAATCGCAAAGCGTTACGGAGATATGTGTGCCAAAAGAGAGCCCTTTTTGAACCCCTCGACACCCGTCTCCTCGCACCTCGGGCTGACGTGAGACACGGAGGTTATTGAACCTATGAAGTCAAAATTGTCCGAGGATTCAAGAATTATCAGTGTTCTGGAGTACAATATGGATGATAGTGATGCACCAAGATGGTTGGATATGCCATCCATTGAAGAATCCCAACCAGAACCAGTAGTACCTATCCACTCGTATCATGATTTAGCTGATCTTTATCCCGATGCTCCAGTCCCTTACAATCGTGGGGAATCTATTATTCATCGTGCAATACTACATGATTCAAACGGCATTGAAATGCTATTTGATTGGGTTGCAAACGGTGATGTAGCCATTGTAGAACTTAAGCGATTGATGAAACGCGAGGTTGAGTTCTCGAATTGCATTTCTCGACTGCAGGAATTAATCGAAGGTGATTTGGGTGGCAGAATGATCCAAATTGGGGATGACCGATTAATTCTGCTACCTACAGGATTTGCAGCTGTTCGCGGTGTTGACAACGAGGTCTTCGCAACAGACGCATAGGTTCATACCCATTGGAGCACACAACGGCACATGGAGAGTAGCATACAGGTGGCCTGCGTCATCTGTGGATACGATGCGGGCTTGACGATGCTTGCCCATACAGAAGAGATTGCCTACTTCGGCGAGCATACACAAGTCACTATCGGCTGTCCAGCGTGTGGATGGCGGCAAACCGATTTTATCCCTGCAGAGGCAAGAGAAGGTTCATGCCAAAGCTACACCATAGATTCAGCTGAAGATTTACAAATTCGTGTAATTCGTGGTTCAGCCTGCACAATTAGGCTTGTTGAACTCGACTTGGAGGTTCGCCCTGGCTCGCATTCGACAGGATATGTTTCTAACATAGAGGGTGTGCTGAATCGATTCCAAGACGTTATCGAAATGGTGGGACGTCAGGCAGCTATTGAAGGTGAAAAGGAGGCTATTTCAAAAATAGAGGAATTAATGAAAGTGATGCAGGAAATTCGCGAGGGGGGGCGAAGTGTTACTTTGGAATTCTTGGACCCCTGTGGACATTCAATGATTATACATCCTGATGTGAAAAGTCGATCTCTGACTGAGGACGAAATTGAGGAATTACCAGTAGGTCCCGCCGCAGGAATAATGGAAGCTGGTGCAACCAAGTCAAGAGCAGGGCCAGTGACAGAGTAAGTACCAGCAAAGGCGATAGTATACCTGTTGCTAGATTCATGTATGCGACCTGCTACTGAAGTATTCTCAGAATGGGCTGAAAAAGGAAAGGATACAGGGATGGAAAGTGGACATTTTGCATCTGTTTCAGAAATTATTGATGTAGCGATGAATTATGTTGAATCTTCTGAAAATGGATTTTCTGCAATAGATGCTGGTTGTGGAAATGGCTGGGTCGTACGGCTACTCCGGGCGAGGGATGACTGTGCTTCGGCGATTGGGATTGATGGAGCACCCATGATGATAATGAATGCAAAAAAAGTGGATCCTGAAGGGGAATATATACAGGCTGATTTAGAAAGTTGGACGCCCAAAAAAAGAGTTGATTTCGTCCACTCTATGGAAGTCATGTATTACCTAAATGACATCCCTGGTTTCCTTTCTAATATACGACATAAATGGTTGGAAAAAGGGGGCTTACTGGCATTTGGAGTGGACCATTATTTGGAAAATCTGGCATGCCACAATTGGGCTGAGAAGGTTGGCGTTCGAATGGCGATGCACTCTGAATCGGAGTGGTGTGAAATGGTCGAAATGGCTGGCTTTGAAATTGTTGAAAATTTTCGTGCTGCTGATAGCAATTGGGCAGGCACATTAGCAATCGTAGCACGCGCATCTTGATGCAACTACTTTTTCCATACAGAATATGTTGTTGGATATTCATTATCCTCATCTGCACTCAATTGCTCGATTGAATGTTCAGTCCAGGCATCTCGATTCCATTCAGGGAACATAATATCTCCAGAATTATTTGTATGAACCGTGGTCACATGTATTTCATCAACCCTATCAATAAACATCGAGTATATCTGTGAACCACCGATAATCCAGCATTCGTCGCACCCTTCGGCATATGCGATTTCAATTGCCCGACCAGGGTATAATGCTGTATCTGCATCGGTATGGCTCCAATTTGTATCGCGTGACATTACAATGTTGACTCGTTCAGGTAATGGTCGAAATTTTTCAGGAAGTGAATCCCAAGTTTTCCTCCCCATTATGACTGCATTAAATCCATCACCTTCAGTCAGCACTTTGAAGCGTGCCATATCAGATTTAATTCGCCATGGCAAATCGCCTTGCCTGCCAATGCAACCATCCTCATCCATCGCTACAATCATTGCTATTTTCATGTAAACCACTCAGATACTTATTGGTGCAGATATATGTGGGTGATGCTCATAACCTTCAATTGTAATATGTTCTGCTGTGAAATCATCAATTGATTTGACAGAAGGATCCAATTTGAGCTTGGGAAGATTGAGCGGCTGCCTAGATATCTGCTCACGTGCTTGGTCAAGATGATTCAGATAAAGATGGCAATCTCCACCGGTCCAGATAAATTCACCCGGTTCAAGATCACAGACTTGGGCTAGCATGCAGGTGAGCAAAGCATAGGAGGAAATATTGAACGGGACTCCCAAAAAAGCATCAGCACTTCTTTGGTATAACTGGCAAGACAATTTACCATCACGGACATAAAATTGGAAAAAGGCATGGCAAGGCATGAGTGCCATTTCTTCCAACTCACCAACATTCCAAGCACTGACTAGGATTCTCCTACTAGATGGATTCTTTTTGATTAACTCGATTGCTTCTTCAATCTGGTCAATTACCCGGCCGTCTTTTGAAACCCATTGCCGCCATTGCTTACCATAAACTGGTCCCAAATCGCCATTTTCATCAGCCCATTCATTCCAAATTCGTACCTTATTTTCCTGAAGATACCGCACATTGGTATCTCCTGACAAGAACCAGAGTAATTCATGTATGATACTTGGCCAATGCAGTTTTTTCGTGGTCACTGCAGGAAAACTGTCAGATAAGTCAAATCGCATTTGGTGACCAAATACTGAGATTGTACCTGTGCCTGTACGGTCATCACCCTCTACACCCTCATCTAGGATTCTGCGCAGTAGGTCAAGGTAGGTCTGCATTGGAACAATCAACCCTAATCACGGAGGTTCTTGAAGAATACCTGTTTCCAGTTTAGGGTGCGCCAAGGGATTTGATTGAACCCATCAGTTGATCTGTGAACTTTCGATACAATTTGCGCATGGCCTCTCGCCTTTCAGAATCTGGCAAAACAATAAGTGAGGTTATTGCTTTTTCATCCAATCCTCCCCCCTTAGGGTGTAAAAGCCAATTGTTCCATGTTATACTCTCACCGTATGTAACGACAAACGGTTTCCAAAATCGGAGTACTTTGTCCCCGGGGGCCATTATATCTCTACTGCCAATAATCGCAATCGGGTGAACTGGAACATTGGGGTAACTCGCAGCGAGGCGGGCGACTCCAGTTTTCCCCTCTGCAAGGAAAGGAGGATTGACGCGGCGAGAACGGGTGCCTTCGGGGAAAATACCCATGGCCAAATCTGCACCCAATATATCTGCAGCTCTGCTAAGTGCGTCGGAAGCCCCTGATTCACGGTGGGTGCGAATTTGACCTGTTGTTTTCATTACGATCGCAGTGAACCATTTCTTGAAGTGACCATCTTTTGCCAGATAATGAGTAGGCCTCCTTACTCCTGCGATAACAGATATGGGGTCCAAATGAGATGTGTGGTTTGCAGCCAATATGACTGCACCTTTACGCGGAACTCGGTGGACACCCCGATAGCGTACTCTAAACAATGTCCGCATAAGTACTGGTAGTGTCAGCAGGAAAATTTTGTACCAGGGAGATTTTGGCACAGGTATACCAGTTCCCTTGATTCTACTAGAGGCGCGTAACTTCTCGAGAGTCGATTTGCTTACCTCCACCATGATGCGCTGTAGGCAGATTCACTCTTGATTATTGCCTATTGTCTAGTGGTTAAGGTCAAGAATTGTGTATCACCGCCCAGTACCGTGCGCAAAGGTTTGTTCCTCATAGTTTGCTTCTTGCTACCGATTCTGACTCCTACTGCGGTTGCTTGGAATCCGGATGGATTTTTGTCACAAGAAATCATTGGTGGAGAGAGATTGCGCCTAGGTGATGAATTTGGATGCCACGGAATCCCAGGCAAAGACATCCGCAGTGACACTGAGGCTATATCCGAATGTAGAGATTATTTGATGTCACAAATTAATGCCTCAAAATGGGGAGATGCGCCACTATCTTTTGGCTTGCCAGAAGGTGATATTGGTGCTGATGTAGAGCAAGTTCTGCTAGGAAATGGGTTTCGCATAGTTGGGGATCAAAGTGATACTGACCGAAATTCATTGATTTGGAATCTTAACAGAAGTGGCGGTAGTTTGGAAAAAAATGTGGCATCAATTACCGAAATCGAGGCTGCTGTAGAAGAGAATGGCTTTGTCAACATGTACTGGGAGGCTGAAATCGGCGACCTAAATGTTCGCAGAGATAGAGATGTACTGAATTGGATTGAAACACAACCGTTTTGGTTCACAACTTGGGGTGAGTGGTATTCCTCGACACATCCTGTCGAAGAAGTGGATCGAACAAACCGCACAGTCATCCTAAAAGGTACTGCGGCTAGATTGGGTGCATGGGATGTTCCAGGAAACTCAATTGTGCATCTTAGTTCTGGCACAATTACTAGTATTGAAAGAATAGATGGTGGTTCACTAACCGAACTTACTAGTGATGAGCGACATTTGATGGAAGGATATCGCTTATTGGACAACAACAGCGTTGCAATCACTGTTAATGAAGGGGCGAATATTCAGATCACGTGGTCTGGAGATGATGCTGATGTCGAAATCATTGAGGGGACATTCAACAATTTGACCCCTTTCATGGCTGTTGGCCACCATACTATTGATTTGTTTGAATGGAGTTCGCCGTTCATGGAATCACCCCTTCGATTCACATGGTTGATTGAACCAAAACCCGAAGTAGGGGATTCGTGGATTTTGCCATTACTCGCGATAGTTATCGCAATCGTAGCACCTATGGCTATTTACCATACTATTAATCAAGAAAAGAAGGATAGAGAAAAAGCGGCATCATGATGTCTTTGACTCACTTATCCTGACGCCATTAAGACGCATCTTTTGGATGACTCGTTCGAGTAGTGAGTCATCCGTTCCGATATATTCTGCGGGCATCACACCGAACTCTTCGAACACCCCTTCGGAGAGCATTTCTGCAACTTCAACTGTTACCAACCCGGTTGTTCTTGCCATTGATGACCAACCGCCTTTGCCTTCATCAATGATGTCCCACATCCATTCAGTTTGACCATCGGATGTGAGTACTCTAAGCCAAGTAAATTCTGGGCGGTTTTCGTCAAATTTCCATGCCTCAATCAAATCTTTTTCTGAAAAATTACCATCGATGTATTTCTGAATATGCCCTGGCCACCGAACAGTGTATTCAACTAGATCTCTGCTCTCAATAGTGTCAAGCAGAGAGCGAACACCGTCTGTCAAGAATGCCTCCATTTCCCCATACCCTGGTACGTGTACAATATGGCGCTCCGATAGGGCTGGCTCAGTTACATCCGTATAATCGCGGCGAAACCTAGCTGGCCGCGTATATTCTTCGATAACATCTGAAGGTGAAAAGGGAGCCATGTATGACCAATCCTCATCGGGTTGCTGAGGATTTCCTCCAACCCATATCTTAGCAACCTGTAGTTCTGCCATTTTTTGCTGAGAATGCATCAATAGCGCATTGGACAAGCCAGGTGCTATTCCTACATCATATACTAGCCTAGAGTTATTGGATTTGGCAAAATTATCCAAATCACGCGGGTCCTCGGCTGTGAATGCCAAATCAGAAACACTCATTCCGTCAATGGCCAATAATGGTTTTCTAACAGCATGACCAATCCGGCCCGGCAAACAATTCACCACCACTTCAAAACCTGCGACTAAAGGCGCGATTTCTGATGGTTCCACACGTTTTTTTAAGACTTCAATATTGCTTGGAATATCGTGTAATTCCATTGAATCGATGAGGCGAATAGTATGTCCCCTTTGTTCCAAAGAGCAAGCAACAAACCTACCAACAAGGCCTCCACCCAATACACAAATGTTCGCCATGCTAGGGGGATGAGGGCTTACCTCTCAAAACCTCGTCTCAGAGCATATGCCATGCGACGCTTTGAAAGCCATCTCAGCATCGGCACTACTAATGGTCGACATAGACCCTTGGTCAAGTCAAGTTTCTACAGACTATGGTAGAATCATTGAGCAATTCGGATTAGAATCTATTCCATTGGCACGTTTACCAAACCCATCAATGCACCATCGCCGAGGGATTATTTTCGCACATCGTGATTTGAGTAACATACTCCAAGCACATAGTAGAGGTGAACCCTTTGGTGTAATGACTGGTTTGATGCCAAGTGGAAAAATGCACCTGGGACACAAGATGGTGATTGATCAGGTTCGGTGGTTCCAAGAGCAAGGTGCTGACGTGACGATTGCTGTCGCTGACCTTGAAGCGAATGCAACTCGCGGTTACAGTTTGGCTGATTGTCGGAAGATCGCACTTGAGGAATACATCACTAATTATGTCGCAATGGGTTTGGACCCAAATCGTACGAACATATACTTCCAGAGTATGCGCCCAATTGTTCAACGGATGGGTTTCACGCTGGGCAAGCGAACCAATTTGTCTGAACTTGAAGCCATTTACGGATTCAAGGGCGACGCAAACCTCGCGCATGTGCAAGCACCACTAGTGCAAGCGGGTGACATTTTGCACCCCCAGTTAGAGGAGTATGGAGGATTGCGCCCGATTGTTGTTCCTGTAGGTGTAGACCAAGACCCTCATATCCGCTTGTGCCGGGGCCTCGCAGGGAAGACCAATTGGTTCAATGTCAACGAACGTAAAAATGGGGGCCTGCGAATTACCGTCTCAGTGATGGATGAAAACCAAAATATCGTTTCGGGTGACAAAACCACCACTAAGGCTGTTTTCTCTAGGATTGTCGATGCTTTGAAACACTTGGGATATAGTGACATCATGGCAGATGCCAAGCATGGAATTGTTGACCTGCCTGCCGCCACACAAAGTGACCGATATCCAATTCGAATGTCATTACTCAAACTTGAGCGAGATATGGGGGGGCCGGGACTACTACAACCGAGTAGTACCTATCACAGATTTGCTGTCGGTATGACTGGAGGGAAGATGTCATCTTCAATGCCAGAAACGACAATTTTCCTAAATGAAGATCTAAAGAAAATGGAGAAGAAATTCAAGCGCTCATTCTCCGGTGGCCAGTCTACGATTGAAGAGCACCGCCGGTTGGGCGGGAATCCAGATATCGATGTTGCTTTCCAATATCTCAAATTCTTCTTTGAAGAAGATGATACTTCCCTTGAAGAAGTTCGTCGTGGGTATATTTCAGGAGATATTCTCAGTGGAGAGATGAAGAAAATGACCATCGAAAAGGCTGCTGCATGGTTAACAGAATTGGATGAAATGAGGGAACAGAATGCACACTTGGTCAAAGAAATCCTCGCCTCAGATGCAATTTAATGCACGAAAATCACGGTTCTGATGTTGGATCCCAACCCGAAATGTACCCACATTCCATTGCTTCAATCGCACCCATTTCGCTGGATATATCGACATCCAATGAAGCCAGATTCTCGACAATTCGCTCCTCTCGACTGGATTTAGGAATGGTGATGCAACCGATATCATGACAGAACTTGATGGCTACTTGAGCCGGTGTACATCCCAAACGCTCAGCCACTAGGACAAGAGAGGGATCATCCAGTTTGTGTCCACGAGCAAGTGGTGAGTAAGCCATGACTTTGGCCCCGATTGCTTCGGTGGCAGCACGGAGTTCTGGGCGCTGCAGCCAGGGATTTATCTCGATTTGATTCACCGAGGGTAAATAGGTGGCATACTCACGCATGCCTTCCAAGTGGTGTGCACCATAATTTGAGACGCCGATAGCCTTGACCCAGCCTCTCTCCAAACAGTGTTCCATTCCCTTCCAAACAGGAGCCCTATGATCTATGTCTTCAGGTGGTGCGTGTACGAGGTAAAGGTCGATGAAATCGGTGTCCAGTAATTCCAGCGACATTTGGCAGTGCTCTAATACATCATTGAATCCGATGGCATGCATTCTTCTCAATTTGGTAGTGATGAATATGTCCTCTCGGTTTAGACCCGATTCCTTGATCGCCTCGCCTACTTCGTGCTCATTGCTGTATGCTCGAGCTGTGTCAATATGTGTATAACCTGCTTTGAGTGCTGCTAAACATGCATTTTTGCACTCACCTGGTTCAGACATTAGGAAAACGCCTAATCCAAATTGAGGTACTTCATGAGGATAGGTCGAAGTTCCATTTGCAGTTCGATGACTGATGCGCATGAGGTGGTGCGGGCGGCGGAGATAGATGAAATTAGAGGAGGGTGATGAACAAATTTTTAGCCACCCATGTAATCATCATCGTTGTCATCATCAAAGCCAAAGTGATTTTGCCAATACGCTGGAATAACTCACTTCTTGCCTCATAGGCAGCCATTTCCTCATCCGAAAGAGGTTCAATTTCCCACGGCTCCATGGCAGCCCGAAGGGGCGACAGGATTCAAGCCCGTCGCATACTCGGGCATACTATGCAGGTCGAGAGGGCGACACCACGCGCGCCTCGCCCGTCAGCCTCGGTAATGTTGCGAAGGGGGGATGAAATCCTCATCTGTCACCGAGTTTCAACCGTTCCATCATTCCCAGATTACTGGGCATTCCCTGGAGGCGGCGTCAGCAGAGTTGACAAGGGTGCTTTGGATTCGCACCCTGAATGGTTTCCAGATAGGGACGAAGACGAAAGGGCTGCTTTAGTCGCACTAATGCGTGAAATGGTCGAAGAGGTTGGTCTAGCGCCTAGTAAAAATGGCATCGAACAGGTCAGTCCAAATTTGCGTGATTTAGTATTGCGTGACAAAAAAAACTGGTTAATGGCTGTAGAAAACGGCGATATTGGAATCAATTGCGATAACCTTATCGTTTTCTGTGAAAGAACAACACCACCGCTTGCTCCATTGAGATTCCGGAACCATTTCTTCACAGTAGAATGTAACGTTGAACCCATTTTGGATTCTGGAGAAAGGCCTGAATTCGATGAATATCGTTGGGCTACACCCCAGCAACTTCTACATGAATGGATGAATAACGAAATACGCATACCACCACCACAAATTATGATCTTAAGGGAACTATGTGAAGGGCCCATGGACAACATGATCATGCAGATGTCCAAGTCTCCGAAAAGAGAAAATGTAAGGATTGAGTTTGCCCCTGGTGTCGAATGTATTCCACTACCAACAGATACGCTACCCCCATCAACGCATACTAATTGTTACATTCTCGGAGTCCCAGGAGGTCAGAGAGTCCTTGTTGATCCAGCAGCTAGAGATAGTCAAGCGCTAAACATGCTAAGGAGTAAGGTAGAGCAGGTTTTAGATTCGGGTTCAGAAATAGTGGCCACCATATTCACGCACCGCCATAGAGATCACGTAGGAGATGTTGAAGCAATCTCAGAAATTTATCAGGCACCAATTTGGGCGACTTCTGAAACATTAGAAACAATCCCTCAGTCAAAATCACATCGTACCCTAAACGAAGGAGATTCATTTAATCTAGTGGGAATGAATGGTGAGGTTTTCTGGAAGGTAATTGAAACGCCTGGGCACTGCCCTGGCCAAATCTGCTTGGTATCAGAAGCCGGGATTATCTCTGCAGATAATGTGGCACAAGTCGGTACAATTCTTGTTCCAAGCAATGAGGGTGATATGTCTGCCTACCTCAAAGGACTATACCGGTTACGTGAACTTGAGGCGAATTTGCTATTCCCTGGACATGGCCCTGTTGTGACCAACCCAAGCCGTTTACTGACACACTACATCAAACATCGAGAAAAAAGGCATGAAGCAGTCTTTTCTGCGTGGAAAAGTGGACTGCGAGATATTCCAGAAATTGCCAAGATGGCATACATGGACACACCTGATGCGCACCCTTTGCTCAAATTGGATCAAACACAAAGTCACTTGAAAGCATTGCGAAATGAAGGAAGGATTCAATGAGTGGCTATACTGAGGTTGTAAAGGATGGATCTGGACGAAGTGACTAATCTGCTTGGCAACCCCAAGTGTGAAATTGAGTGTCGAATGATTCAGGCATCGGACGGTTTTTCTCTAAAGGTATACACATTCACACCCTCCAAAATGACAAGAAAAGATCCAGTCATATTTGTAGCAGGATGGGCCAGTGTCATGGATGGTTGGGCACCTTTGCTGTCCGAATGGGTACAAGAACGTGTAATTCATTATGTTGAAACCCGCGAAAAGAAAACAGCAAAACCATCAAAGCCAATACGTGCACATGATTTTACAATGTCAAAACATGTTGCTGATTTACAACTTGTTGCAGAGAATTTGAAATGTGGAAATGACGTTTTGTGGTTTGGCTCATCGCTTGGGGCGACCGCAATATTAGAGGGATTCAAGGGTGAGAAAATCCAAGGGAATGGCGCATTTTTAGTTGCACCTAATGCCAGTTTCAAGTTCCCTGGATGGATGGTACCTCTGACCATGGCTCCTTGGTGGTGTTATGCACCCCTTATTAGAATTGGATTAATTTATCTAAAGTGGAGGTTGAAAGAACCTGCTCAATACATCAGATACAAAAGAACCCTGACTCAGGCGCATTTACTTCGGCTAAAACGTAGTGTGCAAGCAAATCGGAAATACAATTTGGAGATGGAACTTGGAAATATAATGACTCCTGTTGCAATTTGTGTTGCTGAATCTGACACACTGCATGAGGGGAATGCTGCCCATGAAATTGCAGAAAATCTCGGTAATGGAATGATTATCAGTGTCCCAAGTAATCAATATGCACATGAGGCAGATTTAATTCCAGACATCAACAATTGGCAAAAAATGTCCTACGATTAGGATAAGTGCCACCCCCGCCTCCGGGGACTCATGGACGCAACCACTCTATTCCTGCTGATTGCAGGCGGAATTGTTCTTCTGATGATTATTTTGTGGATTTTTACCACTTACAATCGCTTAATCGACCTGCGGAATGAAGTCGAAAACCAGTATCAAAATCTTGAGACGCAAGTTGGGGTTAAGGATCAGAAAATGGCACTAGTTGAGGAAACTGATTTAGCACAACTTGGGCTAGAAAGTGAGATATTTGACAAAATCGTTGAAGCGCGGAAACTGTTCGCTCAGGCAAAAAGTTCCGGCAACAGGAGTGCGCTGAGTCAAGCATCTGGAATGATGGATTCAGTAATTCCATCAGCACTAGCATTCGCAGAGAGTAATCCACAACTAACTTCGCACAATGTATTAGTTGCAGGATTAGAAGAAGGAGTACATGCAATATCGAAGATGGCAAGTGAAGTTGAAGAATACAACCAATCTGCCAAGAATTACAATACATTCAAGGAAATGGTTCCAGCAGTCATTGTAGCGAAAATGTTTGGCTTCGAAAGAGCCGATCTCTTCGACCAGTACTCTGACGAACAAGTAGCACATATGTTTGACAGGCGTGCATCTTTGGGTAGTTTTGTTGAATCAAAGCGTTCGGAAGCGGATGAGAAAACCGAGATGCTCAAGGATGAGATAGAAGCGATTGAGGCCGAAACAGAGCTCCTTGAAGCAAAGGCAAGACTCGCTGCTCTGAAAGAGCAAATGGGCGAGTGAACACTACAAAAACATCACTAGGGAACCAAGCAAAAGAAGAATTAACGGGCCCAATCGACTAGTTGAAGAATTCTTTGCAGAAAGAACTGCGAATTCCGTCCCCTTGCTGATTCTCGTATCCCTCCTTGGGGCATCTTCTCCAACAGCCTGCAATGTGTGATGAACTCGTGTAGCGTTATGTCCAACAGTACCACGGGGAATGTCGTCATGTGGTAGTGATTTCATTCTAGCCATGATGTAAACTGGTTCGGATAATTTGAGAGCGGATAAACTCCAAGTGTGATTTAGTGTGCCTCCGTGCCGAGCACTATCATAAGGTCCACAGGTTTTATCGCCTCTTCTATTGCGTTCCCACAGTGTATCTCCCAAGTCTATTCTTTCGAAGGTTGAGGTCTTGACAAACATTCCACCAGTTCCATCATGAACCATGAAATCCGAGGCATATGAACCTCCTCGAACATATCGAGTTTCGGTTCGTGTTCTTGTCTTCCATGTTTTACTCTCTCGGTCATAGTATCGCTCTGTCCATGTTTCTCTGCAATAATAATTCCATGACCACGCTATTAAGTCATCAAAGGTCCAACTTGGTGCAGTACAACCATCGACATGTAATATCTTGAGAGGTGAATTGGACATTGGCCGAATTTGACCAAACAACTCCCCGTGCCCACCATCGACATACTTAATTATCGAAGTTATAGTATCCCATGCTTCCATATTTTTTCGATATGAAAAATGGCTGTAAATTACTCCAATTGCTGCTACTACAAGCAAAAATGAAGGGAAATAGGCCATCATCTCTCGACTTTCGCGAGGTATAGCCATATATCCACCCACAAGAAATAGCACCGAAAGTATGTGGAAGAGAAAACGAGAGGTGAATTGCGGAGGTGTAGCGTTATACAGTGCTCGATATCTATTATGCCTGGGATGGTCGCCGAAAAGCAATTCTTGTGCATTCAACCGCTCACCCGACTTGATTTTTTGTTCAATATAGGTATCAGCTTCCTTTGGAGTAGAAAACCTTTCAGAATCTTTCCCATCACAATTTACGACCCAACCGTCACCGTCTGCAAGTAATTTGATCTCTGGTTTATCCTGCTCAAATTTCGCTAATGGATTTGGTAACCAATCACCAAATTTTTCATCCCAATATTTCCTATCCATGTGCCAATCGCTTTTCTTCATGGGCGGGAGTGGGGGGGCACTCCAGCGACGGGGATCAGCACTTAGATTGAAACCCTCCATCATTTGGACAAATGGATTAGGGCAACACCAGCCCATCATAAAAAGCGCAATTGAGCCAAGGATTAGACCTTCTGATGTACCACCTGTAAGGAGTGTGAAGATGCCGAAACCGAGCAAAGCAATGCCTAACCCAAAAACACCCCACGAAAACCAATGACACGGCCAAGTCCAAGACCACCATTTGGGGAGTAACCGTTCATCAGTGTCGAGATCACACTGGGGCTCATCGCAGTCGGCCATGATTGTCCATAGGCACTAGTGTCTTGAACATCACCTACGGAGATAATTCAAAATCGTCATCATCAGGAGAAAAAGGGTCATCCCAATCACTGCCGACCTCACTTGTTCGGAAATGGCTGTAGAGTCTCTCGATAGTGCCATATGGCCACTCACCTTGCTGCATATCATAACGCCTCATCATCTCAGGACCATGGCCTCCATGAAACCAAATTGGGACATCTAATCGGCGAAATATGCCTTCATTGAAACCGCCAAAAGCATGCAAAATTGGAACATCTTGATTGTTTAATATCCAATCATGAACACTCCCTCCATCTGAATTTCCGGATTGATCCTTACTCGCTTCAAGAACTAAATCTATGAATTTGTTAAATGCCTCATCTTCGCCTCCAATTTCCATTATATTTTCCAGTTCTGGTAAGATTCCTAGTGGATCTACTTCACCACGAAGATGTTGCAACCATAGCATGTAAGAAAGTGCTCTGAAAGCACTCGGATCCATAGCTGCCTGCTCCCAAAGAGCCCAAGGGCCCCTGGAACCATCTAGTGGCTGTGGGAGGAGTCGATATCTCAGGAAAGCTTCGCGTAGTCCACCTAAACGAGTTGGGTCACGGGCAACGTGAGCGTTTGCAAGGCACTCTTCGATGTCAAACCACCATTGAGGTACTGGCATCAAAGCGTGTAACCTTTCGCAAGCGTTACGATGATTATATCGTAAATCTGCAAGTGGTTGCCCAGCCTCAAACATCCTAAGCATGTGAAGTGCAATTTGTGAATCCACGCAGTGGTGGAAGAAACAATGGTCAAAACCGAAAATGAATGCCAAGTCTAGTGATA
>MDTG01100563.1_pt1 | contig 19898 bp, 16 predicted proteins | sample 811421 | NCBI WGS metagenome assembly MDTG01 (sample SAMN05326645, study PRJNA326480) | marine metagenome | isolation source: seawater | place: Pacific Ocean: South East | collected 2011
AAGTTAATTAATCAATCCTTAGATCTCGCAAGATTATCACAAAACTTATTGAAAGGAGAAGAACTTACTTCTTTTATTAAAAGAAGTTTTGAAATTATCAAATAGTTCAATGAGGTATTTTCTAGTTTTTTTTTTTGTGTTGAGTTGTTCAAAGAATGACAAAACAAATAATTTTTCTATTAAAATTGAAATTGAGGGACTAAGGAAAGGGATTGTTTCTTTGGAAAAGTTTGATGACTCTAGTTTAATGAAAATAGATTCTGGATTTTTTAATGGCAACAAGTCCGTAAGGTTTCAAGGAAAAATTAATGAACCTGAAATTATGTTAATTTCATTGACTTTTGAAAACGAACCTGATCCAAAAAGGTTTCCCGTTTTTGTGGAAAAATCCAATATGATTTTAAAAACTCGTTTGAAAGATTTTGGGTTTAAGGTAGATTCTAAAGGGTCTAAAAATGATTCTATATACAGACAATATCTAGTAATAAATAAAAAATTTAATAATGAAAAATTAGATTTAATTTCTAAGTCTTTAGGTTTTCAAAAATCTAATGATAAAGATTCCATTTCTTTTTATGATTCAAAAATTATGAGTGTTAATAAAAGGCAATTTTTGCACAATGCAAACTTTGCGTTGAGATATTCAAACTACGCAATAGCACCATACATTGCAATCTCAGATTTGAGAGAGTCGAGTGCAATTTTAGATACTATTTATAAAAGTTTAGATGATGGTATTAAAAAGTCAAAATATGCGTTGGAACTTAAAACCCTAATTAATTAATATTATCCAGAATATTCCACGTAATTTCTAGGTGTTTCATATAAAACTATACTCAATTTACAATCTAACTTTATTGCTCCATTAAGTTTGTTCCAAATGAAGATTGCCAAATTTTCTGTTGTTGGAATAGTGTCTTTAAAGTAAGAGATATCAAGATTGAGATTTTTATGATCCAATAAATCCTCAACCTCTGTTTTAATTATTTTTTTTAAATCAGACAAATCCATAACCATTCCTGTTTTTGGATCAATATCACCAAGTATTTTAACTATTAGTTCATAGTTGTGGCCATGAAAATTTTCATAACTACATTTTCCAAATATTTCAAAATTTTCTTTATTTGATAAATCTGGATTATAAAGTTTATGGGCTGCATTAAAATGAGCTTTTCTACAAATTGTTATTTTCATAATTTATAAAATAAGTTGAATAATCTTCTGCAATTTTTTTTAACCAAAACGTAAATTTAGTTGGATTTTGTTTAATTTCACTCCTAAGCTGTTTAAATTTTATCCACTTAAAATTTGATGCCTCATCTTTGTTAAGTAATGGATCAAAATTATATTTTCCAAAAAAAATATGGTCATATTCATACTCGGTTAAACCATTATTAAATTTTACTTTATAAATAAATGAAAAAAACTCTTTTAATTTTGTTTGAATACCCATTTCTTGGACCAATCTTTCATTTGCATATTCAACTATTGATTTTTTATTATATGGATGGCTACAGCAGGTATTTGACCATAAACCAGCAGAATGATATTTTATACTAGATCTTTTTTGTAATAGGATATCTTTTTTATCATTAAATATAAAAATTGAAAAGGCTCTATGTAGCAACCCTTTTTTGTGAGCAACTAACTTGTCCTCTGTCCCAACCTCATTGTTTTTTTTATCGACTAAAACTACCCTATTAAACATAAAGTTTATGCTTCTCCTTTAGGTCCAAAATTAATAGGTATATTCTCAGATTCAAACCCTTTAATTTCACCAAAACTTTTTTCATATCTCGAAATATTTTCTTTGATAGCTCGTAGAAACTTTTTTGCATGCTGAGGTGTTAAAATTAGCCGTGAGCAAACTTTTGCTTTTGGTGAACCTGGCATAATGTTTACAAAATCCAAAACGAATTCTGTAGGTGAGTGATTTACAACAACTAAATTCGAATATTGACCTTGGGCAATTTTTTCATCTAACTCAATATTAATGTTTTTTTGCCTTTTCATTCTTCATTGTATCTAATTCTTTTATTTTCTAAAAGGTCCTCATACTCGTCTACATATCCAACAATAATGTCCCCATATTCTCTATTTCCCGTACCTGCGGGAATTTTGTGGCCAACAATTACATTTTCTTTTAAACCTGCTAAATTATCGACTCTTCCATTGACAGCAGCTTCATTTAATACTTTAGTTGTTTCTTGAAATGAGGCTGCAGAAATGAATGATTTGGTTTGTAAAGATGCTCTGGTAATTCCTTGTAAAATTGGAATACCTGTTGCATTAACAGAGTCTCTTGCAACAACTGTATTTTTATCTTCTCTTTTTAATAAAGAATTTTCATCTCTTAATTCACGTGCAGTTATAATTTGACCTTCCTTCATATTACTTGAATCTCCTATAGACTCAACTACTTTTTTTCCAAAAAGGTTATCATTTTCCAAAATAAATTCATTTTTATGAACAATCTGTCCTTCTAAGAAAATCGTATCCCCAGAATCTTGGATTCGCACCTTTTGCATCATCTGCCTAATTAAAACTTCAAAATGTTTATCATTAATCTTGACACCCTGTAACCTGTAAACTTCCTGGACTTCATTAACAAGATACTGCTGAACAGCAGATGGTCCTTTAATATTTAAAATATCATTTGGAGTTACCGAACCATCAGAAAGGGACATTCCTGCTTTGACAAAGTCATTTTCTTGCACAAGAATTTGATTGGAGAGTTTTACTAAATATTTTTTGATTTCACCTGATTTAGCCTCGACAATAATTTCTCTATTTCCTCTTTTAATTTTACCAAATGATACAACCCCATCAATTTCACTAACAACCGCCGGATTTGAAGGGTTTCTAGCCTCGAATAACTCAGTTACCCTTGGCAAGCCACCAGTAATATCACCTGATTTTGCTGATTTTCGAGGAATCTTAACAAGAATTTTTCCGGCGTCGACATTCTCCAAATCATCAACCATTAGATGAGCGCCAAGAGGTAAATTATAGGTTCTCAGTAGTTTTCCATCGGAGTCGTTAACGTGTAATGTAGGGATAAGTTTTTTATTTCTAGACTCAGATATTACTTTTTCTCTGAAGCCGGTCTGTTCATCAATTTCAACTTGATATGTTATTCCTTGTTCAATATTTTCGTATTCAATTTTACCCGAAAACTCAGAAATAATAACTCCATTATATGGATCCCATTTACATATTAAATCACCTTTCTTTATTTCCTTTCCTTTTTTAATACTTATAGTTGCACCATAGGGGATAATATTTGAACTGAGCGTAATACCTGTTTTATCGTCAATAACCTTTAATTCACAAGTTCTAGAAATGACTAAATCAACAGATTTACCTTCACTATCTTCAGATTTAACAGTTTTTAAATCCTCAATTTCTACTATTCCATCAAATTTTGACAAAAGTTGGTTTTCTTCGGAAATATTTCCCGCAATACCACCAACATGGAAAGTTCTCAGGGTCAACTGAGTCCCAGGTTCACCTATTGATTGCGCTGCTATTACACCAACTGCCTCACCGATTTGAACCATTTTTCCAGTAGCAAGGTTTCTTCCATAACATTTTGCACATATTCCTCTCTGAGCTTCACATGTTAGTGGTGACCTAACTTCAACTTGATCTATTGATGTATTTGAAATTAACTTTGCTTCATTTTCTCCAATTTGATCTCCGGATCCAACTATCAACTCACCATTATCAGGATTATAAATATTGTGTAAGGAAACTCTGCCCAGAATTCTGTCGTATAAGGTTTCTACAACTTCTTCATTTTTCTTCAAAGCACTAACAGTTAATCCTCTTAACGTATTACAATCATCAATATTAACAATAACATCCTGAGCAACATCTACAAGTCTTCTTGTTAGATATCCAGCATCAGCAGTTTTTAATGCTGTATCAGCAAGACCTTTTCTCGCGCCGTGTGTTGAAATAAAATATTCTAAAATCGATAAACCTTCTTTAAAGTTTGATAAAATTGGATTTTCTATAATCTCCCCACCACCAGAACTTGATTTCTTTGGTTTGGCCATTAATCCTCTCATTCCTGTTAACTGTCTTATCTGCTCTTTTGAACCTCTCGCACCTGAATCTAACATCATGTAAACAGAATTAAATCCTTGTTGATCATCGCTAATTCTTTTCATTGCAAGTTCTGTTAATGCTGCGTTAGATGATGTCCACACATCAATTACCTGATTGTATCTTTCATTATTTGTGATTAATCCCATATTATAGTTTGATATAATTGAATCAACTTCTTTATTAGCCTCACTAATCATATCATCTTTTTCATTGGGCACAATAATATCACCTAAACTAAAGGAAAGTCCGCCTCTGAAAGCAAAACCAAATCCCATGTCTTTAATTTGATCTAAAAACTCCGCTGTTTCCGGTACACTAGTTAATTTTAAAATTTTACCAATTATATCTCTTAAAGATTTTTTTGTTAAAACTTCATTGATATAACCGGCTTTTTCTGGAACAACCTCATTAAACATCACCCTACCAACAGTAGTTTCAATAAGCATATCAACTAACTTACCACTCTCATCAAAATCTTTTGTTCTTAACTTTACACTTGCATTTAAATCAACCTTATTTTCATTATATGCAATTGTAACCTCGTCAGAGGAATAAAATACTAAACCTTCTCCTTTAACATTATCATCTTTTGTCGACAACTTCTTTTTAGTCATATAATAAAGACCTAAAACCATATCTTGTGACGGAACTGTAATTGGAGATCCATTAGCTGGATTTAGGATATTGTGTGATGCCAACATTAATAACTGAGCTTCAAGAATTGCCTCAGGACCAAGGGGAAGGTGAACTGCCATCTGGTCACCATCAAAGTCAGCATTAAATGCTGTACAAACAAGTGGATGAACTTGAATTGCTTTACCCTCAATCAAAATTGGCTGAAATGCCTGTATACCTAGTCTGTGCAATGTCGGGGCTCTATTTAGTAAGACAGGGTGCCCTTTCAAGACATTTTCAAGAATATCCCAAACTAACGGCTCTCTCTTATCAATAATTTTTTTGGCAGATTTAACAGTCTTAACAATACCTCGCTCAATCAATTTTTTTACAATAAAGGGTTTGTATAATTCAGCAGCCATATCTTTTGGAATTCCGCACTCATATAATTTAAGCTTTGGTCCACCAACAATGACAGACCTTGCAGAGTAATCAACTCTCTTACCCAGTAGGTTTTGTCTAAACCTACCTTGTTTACCTTTTAAAGAATCTGATAAAGACTTTAAAGGTCTGTTAGCTTCGGTTTTCACAGCAGAAGATTTCCTAGTATTATCAAAAAGAGAGTCAACTGACTCCTGCAACATCCTTTTTTCATTTCTTAAAATTACTTCTGGGGCTTTAATTTCAACTAATCTTTTTAGTCTATTATTCCTTATTATAACCCTTCTGTACAAGTCATTCAGGTCAGAAGTGGCAAACCTTCCACCATCAAGTGGGACAAGGGGTCTTAGCTCTGGGGGAATAACAGGAATTGCCTTTAAAATCATCCACTCAGGCTTATTCTCTTTATTCTGATTTGCTTCTCGGAACGACTCAACAACTTGAAGTCTTTTAAGGGATTCCATTTTTCTTTGCTTTGATGTTTCCGTATTAGCCTTATGTCTAAGCTCATAAGATAATTCATCCAAGTCAATTCTAGATAATAACTCGATTAAACATTCAGCACCCATTTTGGCAATAAATTTATTCGGGTCAGCATCTTCCAAGAACTGATTTTCTGGTGGCAGTTTTTCTAAAATATTTAGATATTCTTCTTCGGTTAAAAAATCAAGTTTAGAAACGGGATTTCCTTCTGCATCCACAGCAAGTCCAGCCTGAACAACTACATATCGTTCATAATATATAATCATATCCAGCTTCTTTGTAGGTAAGCCTAAAAGATAACCAATTTTGTTTGGTAATGATCTGAAATACCAAATATGTGCAACAGGAACTACTAAATTAATGTGTCCAACTCTATCCCTTCTTACTTTCTTTTCTGTAACTTCCACTCCACAACGATCACAAACGATACCTTTATATCTAATTCTTTTGTATTTTCCACAAGCGCATTCATAATCCTTGACTGGACCAAAAATTCTTTCACAGAATAGCCCATCTCTTTCGGGCTTGTGTGTTCTGTAATTAATTGTTTCAGGTTTTAAAACCTCTCCCCGAGATGCAGATAAAATAGTTTCGGGTGAAGCTAATCCAATTGAGATTTTATTAAATTTTTTTGATTTATTTAATTCCATATTTATTTTTTTATTCCTCTAACCTAATATCAAGACCTAATCCTTTAAGTTCATGCATTAAAACGTTGAAGGATTCTGGTAAGTTTGAATCTGGCATCCTTTCGCCTTTAACAATTGACTCATATGCTTTTGCACGTCCGATTACATCGTCGGACTTTATAGTCAAAATTTCCTGGAGCGTACTCGATGCTCCATATGCCTCTAGGGCCCAAACTTCCATTTCACCAAATCTTTGGCCTCCAAATTGTGCTTTACCCCCAAGAGGTTGTTGCGTAATCAGTGAGTATGGTCCTATAGATCTTGAATGCATCTTGTCATCTACCATATGCCCAAGTTTAAGCATGTAAATTACCCCAACAGTAGCAGGTTGATGGAATCTTTCTCCAGTCCCACCATCATAAAGATATGTATGTCCAAACTTAGGCACCCCTGCTTCGTCAGTTAATGCATTTATTTCATCAATAGTTGCACCATCAAAAATTGGGGTTGCATATTTTTTATTTAAATTCATACCTGCCCAACCAAGAACAGTTTCATAAATCTGACCAATATTCATCCTGGAGGGAACCCCAAGAGGGTTAAGGACAATATCAACTGGGCTCCCATCCTCAAGAAATGGCATGTCTTCCTGTCTAACAATTCGAGCTACAATACCTTTGTTTCCATGTCTACCGGCCATTTTATCTCCAACCTTGAGCTTTCTTTTTTTAGCAATATATACTTTTGCCAATTTCATAATTCCTGATGGGAGCTCATCGCCAACAGTAATGGTAAACTTTTCTCTACGTAGCATTCCCTGCAAATCATTTTCCTTGATTTTATAATTATGAAGTAAACTTTTTGCTAGAGAATTAATTTTTTTGTCAATACTCCAAGTAGATTGAGCTAAATGAGAAAAATCATCAATATCATTGAGTGTTTTTTGACTGTATTTTTTTCCTTTTGGTATTAATTCTTCACCCAAATCATTAAAAACTCCTTGACAGGTTTTACCACTCAAAATAGAATACAGCTTTTCAATAAGCTTACTTTTGAGTTCTTGAAACATTTTATCATATTTCAATTCTAGGTTCTTTAAGAGTTCTTTGTCCTCTGTTCTCTTTCTCTTATCTTTTATAGTCCTGGTAAAAAGTTTTTTATCAATAACAATTCCATTTAAAGAAGGTGGAGCTTTCAATGATGCATCTTTAACATCACCTGCTTTATCACCAAAAATTGCTCGTAAAAGTTTTTCTTCAGGTGTTGGATCTGATTCCCCTTTTGGAGTTATTTTACCAATTAGTATATCACCGGACTTAACCTGTGCACCTATTCTTATCATACCGTTCTCATCAAGGTCAGAAGTTGCCTCCTCACTAACATTTGGAATGTCACTTGTTAATTCTTCCATCCCTAGCTTCGTATCTCTAACATCAAGGGAATATTCATCGATATGAATTGAAGTAAAGAAATCTTCTCTTACAACCTTTTCGGAAATCACAATTGCATCCTCAAAATTGTATCCTTTCCAAGGCATAAATGCAACTTTTAAATTTCTTCCGAGGGCTAATTCACCTCCAGATGTTGCATAACCTTCACACAATACTTGACCTTTTTTTACTTTTTCACTTTTCTTTACTATTGGTTTTAAGTTAATGCAAGTACCCTGATTTGTTTTTCTGAATTTAATTAAGTTGTAAACAACTTCGTCTGAATCAAAAGAAACTAACTTGTCTTCCACAGATTTTTCATATTTGATTATAATTTTTTCAGAGTCTACGTAGGTGACTAAACCATTGGCTTCGGCATTTAATAAAACTCTGGAATCACTTGCGACTTGTTTTTCTAAACCAGTACCAACGATTGGACTTTCAGGTTTCATTAGTGGAACAGATTGTCTCATCATATTTGAACCCATCAAGGCACGATTTGCATCGTCATGCTCCAAGAATGGAATTAGAGACGCAGATATAGAAGCGATTTGATTTGGAGCCACGTCAATATAATCTACCTGGCCAGGCTCAACAACAGGATAATCAGCTTCTTGTCGAGCAATTACCTTTTCAGCCAAGATTTTACCATCCTTTGAACGTTCAATATTAGCTTGAGTAATCAACATCCCCTCTTCTTCTTCAGCTGATAAATATTTGAAATTTTTTATATCAATTTTACCATTATTTACTTTCCGGTATGGTGTTTCAATAAAGCCTAAATTATTAACTTTTGCAAAGACACTCAATGAGGATATTAAACCAATATTAGGTCCTTCTGGTGTTTCTATTGGGCACAATCTACCATAATGTGTGTAATGAACATCTCTAACTTCAAATCCAGCTCTTTCTCTTGAGAGACCACCGGGCCCTAGGGCAGATAATCTTCTCTTATGAGTAAGCTCTGCTAATGGATTGGTTTGGTCCATAAATTGGGATAACTGATTAGTTCCAAAAAAAGTATTTATAACAGATGATAGTGTTTTCGCATTAATTAGATCAATTGGTGTAAAGACTTCATTATCTCTAACATTCATTCTTTCACGAATAGTTCTAGCCATTCTGGAAAGACCTACTCCAAATTGACCAGAAAGTTGTTCCCCAACAGTTCTAACTCGTCTATTGGATAAGTGATCAATATCATCAATCTCTGACTTTGAATTAATTAATTCAATCAAAAATTTTATAATTGTTATAATGTCTTCTTTCGTGAGAACTAAATTTTCCATATCAATATTCAAACCTAGTTTCTTATTCATCCTATACCTACCTACTTCTCCTAAGTTATATCTCTGGTCACTGAAAAATAATTTATCAATAATTCCTCTCGCAGTTTCTTCGTCAGGTGGTTCAGCATTTCTTAATTGCCTGTATACGTGTTCGACTGCCTCTTTTTCTGTATTAGTCGGGTCTTTTTGCAAGGTATTGTGAATAATAGAATACTCAGAGCTATCATCATCTAACCTATTAATCAATACAGTCTTAGTATTAGATTCTAGAATTTTTTCAATATTATCTTTATCAATCGTAGTATCCCTATCTAAAATAACTTCATTTCTTTCAATAGAAATCACCTCACCTGTATCCTCATCAACAAAATCCTCATACCAAGTGTTCAGTACTCGAGCTGCTAACTTTCTTCCCAAAATCTTTTTTAACCCTGCTTTTGATACTTTTATCTCTTCGGCCAGTCCAAATATTTCTAGTATATCTTTATCTTTTTCATATCCAATTGTACGTAGTAGGGTTGTAACAGGTAATTTCTTTTTTCTATCAATATATGCATACATCACACCATTAATATCAGATGAGAATTCAATCCATGAACCTTTAAAAGGAATAACTCTGGCAGAATAAAGTTTTGTTCCATTAGCATGAAAAGACTGACCAAAGAATACACCTGGAGACCTGTGAAGTTGAGAAACAACTACTCTTTCCGCACCATTAATAATGAATGTTCCACTTTTTGTCATGTATGGAATAACACCAAGGTATACATCTTGGACTATTGTCTCGAAATCTTCATGTTCAGGATCTGTGCAATAAAGTTTGAGTCTTGCTTTTAAGGGAACACTGTAGGTTAGTCCCCTTTCGATGCACTCGTGAACTGAGTATCTTGGTGGGTCTACAAAATAATCTATAAATTCTAGAACGAACTGGTTTCTGGCATCAGAAATTGGAAAATTTTCTAAGAAAGTTTTATATAAACCCTCATCACTTCTTTCGTCAGATTTAGTTTCGAGTTGAAAGAAATCTTTAAATGACTTAACCTGAATATCTAAAAAATCAGGATAATCAGGAATATCTGAGGATGTTGCGAAATTTTTTCTGTTATTGTTAATCATTAATTATAAAAGTTTAGTTAAAGAACGAAAACATGGTGTTTTTGATACCATATAAATTGTTGAATTATTTTAATTCAACCTCTGCACCAGCTTCTTCTAAGGATTTTTTCATACCCTCAGCTTCATCCTTACCAATATCCTCTTTGATATTGCTTGGCGCATTGTCTACAAGATCCTTAGCTTCTTTTAAACCAAGCCCTGTAAGTTCTTTTACCAACTTTACAACTGCAAGCTTTGCTCCACCAGCAGCTTTTAATACAACTGTAAACTCACTTTTTTCCTCAACTGCTTCAGCTCCACCAGGTGCACCACCAGAACCAGCGACTGCAACAGCAGCAGCGGCTGCGGGCTCAATACCATACTCATCCTTAAGAATATCAGCAAGTTCGTTAACCTCTTTAACGGTTAAGTTTACAAGTTTTTCTGCAAAATCTTTTAAATCTGCCATAATATTTAATTTTAATTATTTATTATCTTTTTCAGAAAGTGTCTTAATAACACCGCTGAGTTTTGTTCCACTCGATTTAAGAGCGGAAATTAAATTCTTAGCAGGAGACTGAAGAATTGTAATAATTTCTCCAATTAACTCCTCCTTAGATTTAATATTAACTAAAGAATCTAAAACATCATCACCAATGTATATTGATTCTTCAATGAAAGCACCTTTTAATAACGGCTTTTCATAATTTTTTCTAAATTTTTTAATCACTTTCGCTGGGGCATTCCCCGTTTCTGAAAACATTAATGCTGTATTTCCAGCCAATTGTGATTTTAAATCACCAAAATCTTTATCCACATCATCCATTGCTCTTGACAATAAAGTGTTTTTAACAACAGACAATTTAATGTTAGACTTAAAACACTCTCTTCTCAATTTTGATGTGGAAATAGCATCTAAGCCAGAACAATCTGCTAAGTATATTATAGACATTGATTCGAGTTGAGATTTTATTGAATTAATAATATTTTGTTTTTCGTCTTTATTCATTATTAAATATTATTTGAATCAATTTTTATGCCTGGACTCATCGTACTGGACATAAAAATACTTTTCATATATATTCCTTTAGATGAAGAAGGCTTTGATTTAATTATACTATCTAATACCTCTTTTGCATTTTGGAAGATTTTTTTCGATGAAAAAGAAACCTTACCAATTGCTACGTGAACAGTTCCATTTTTATCTACCCTATAATCGATCTTTCCTGCTTTTGTTTCTTGAACTGCTTTTCCAATATTCATTGTAACAGTTCCTGTCTTAGGGTTTGGCATTAAACCTCTAGGTCCTAAAATTTTTCCAAGTGGACCCAATTTACCCATAATACTTGGCATAGTAATTATAACATCAACGTCTGTCCAACCACTTTTTATTTTTTCCAAAAACTCATCTAAACCAACAAGATCAGCTCCCGCTTCTTTTGCTTCATCTTCTTTTTCAGGTGTTACTAAGGCAAGAACTTTAACATTTTTACCAGTACCATTGGGTAATGAAACAACACCACGAATATTTTGATCTGCTTTCTTGGGATCGACCCCTAAGTTTACCGCTAGATCAATAGATGAATCAAACTTTAATTTTGAAAAACTTTTTACCAAATCAGAGGCTTCTTCAAGAGAATAAAGTTTTTCCTTATCAAACTTTGTAAGAGATTCTTTTCTATTTTTTGTCAACTTTGCCATCAAATATAAATTTTAAAAAGGTGATTGACCCTTAACATTCAATCCCATGGACCGAGCAGTACCAGCAACCATTTTCATAGCTGACTCGACTGTAAAAGCATTCAAATCTTGCATTTTATCTTCAGCGATTGATTTGATCTGATCCCAGGTTACAGAAGCAACCTTGGATCTATTTGGTTCTGAGGAACCTTTTTTTACTTTTGCAGCTTCAAGAAGCTGAGCAGCAGCTGGGGGAGTTTTTATAACAAACTCAAAGGATTTATCTGTAAATACTGAAATTACCACAGGAACAATCTTTCCAGGGTTGTCTTGGGTCCTGGAATTAAATTGCTTACAAAATTCCATAATATTAACACCAGCTGCTCCCAAAGCAGGACCCACAGGGGGAGAAGGATTTGCTGCACCTCCTCTAATCTGCAATTTTAATACTTTTTGTATTTCTTTTGCCATCTATTTAATTTTATCTCTAACTGTGGAAGCAATTAGAGTTAATTAATCGTAACAATTATACCTTTTCTACCTGCATATATGATAATTCTAAAGGAGTTTTACGTCCAAATATTTTTACCATAACTTCTAATTTTCTTTTTTCTTCGATAACCTTTTCAATGTTTCCATTGAAGCCATTAAAAGGACCATCAATAACTTTTATGTTTTCACCAACAGTAAATGGAATCGCAATATTCTCACCCTCAAGTGCCAATTCATCCACTTTTCCTAACATCCTACTGACCTCGGTTGGTCTAAGTGGAATTGGTTCACCGCCCTTAGTTTCACCTAGAAAGCCTAAAATATTAGGAAACGATCTAATAGTATGTGGAATTTCACCAACTAGATTAGCTTTAATCATAATGTAACCGGGAAAATATACCTTCTCTTTACTAACTTTTTTTCCATTTCTTATTTGAATAACTTTTTGAGTAGGAACAATAACCTCGTCAACAAAATCAGTGAATTTTAATCGCTTAATTTCATTTTCAATGTAAGACTTTATCTTATTTTCTTGACCACTAATAGCCCTAACAACATACCATTTTTTTTCTTGTATTTCTGTCATGTTATAATAAATCAAAATAAAGTTTAAAAACTTCCGAAAGAATAGTATCAGCCAACCAAATTATAAGGGCAAAAATTACAGAAAAAACAACAACCACTAACGTCATTTTTTGTAATTCAGCAAGAGGAGTCCACTTGACGTGTTCTCTTAGCTCTTGAAAAGAATCTTTAACGTAATTAACAAAACTTACCATAATTCAATTTTTGCACGGGTTGAGAGACTCGAACTCCCGACACCTGGTTTTGGAGACCAGTGCTCTACCAACTGAGCTAAACCCGTTCGAAGTCGATTCAATCCCTATTATCTCCAGATTTTTTTGGAGATAAACGATTATTCAATAATTTCAGTTACCTGGCCTGCACCAACAGTTCTTCCACCCTCTCTAATTGCAAATCTCAACCCAACGCTACAAGCAATTGGGGAAATTAAATCAACTGTTATAGTCAGGTTATCCCCGGGCATAACCATTTCAACCCCAGTAGGAAGTTCAATATTTCCAGTAACATCGGTTGTTCTTACATAAAATTGAGGTCTATAATTGTTGTGAAAAGGAGTGTGTCTACCACCCTCTTCTTTCTTTAAAATATATACTTCAGCCTTAAACTTTTTATGAGGTTTAACCGAACCGGGTTTACAGATAACCATACCTCTACGAATATCTGTTTTTTCAATACCTCTAAGTAAAATACCAACGTTATCACCTGCCTCGCCTCTGTCTAATATTTTTCTAAACATCTCCACACCTGTTACGGTTGATGCTAGTTTTTCGGCACCCATACCTATAATATCAACTGCATCACCAGTGTTGGAAACACCAGTTTCAATTCTTCCAGTCGCAACAGTTCCACGCCCAGTAATAGAGAATACGTCCTCTATTGGCATAAGAAAATCTTTTTCAACATCCCTCTTTGGCAATTCAATCCAAGAGTCGACAGATTCCATAAGTTTTGAGACTGACTCAACCCACTTAGATTCTCCATTCAACGCACCTAGCGCAGACCCTAAAATAACTGGACCGTTATCACCGTCGTATTCATAGAAGCTGAGAAGTTCTCTAACTTCCATTTCAACAAGTTCGAGCAACTCCTCGTCATCGACCTGATCAGCCTTATTTAGAAAAACTACAATTTTTGGAATACCTACTTGTCTTCCCAATAATATATGTTCTCTTGTTTGCGGCATAGGACCATCAGTTGCTGCAACCACTAGGATTGCACCATCCATTTGAGCAGCACCAGTTACCATATTTTTTACATAATCTGCGTGTCCTGGACAGTCCACGTGAGCGTAATGTCTTGTAGCAGTTTGATATTCAACGTGTGAAGTATTTATTGTAATACCTCTTTCTTTTTCCTCAGGAGCATTGTCAATTTGATCAAAACTTTTTGATTCTGAGAGTCCTTGATCAGCAAGAACCTTGGTGATAGCTGCTGTTAGAGTTGTTTTACCGTGATCAACGTGTCCAATTGTACCAATGTTTAAATGTGGTTTGGAACGATCGAAAGTTTCCTTGGCCATAATTTTAAGTTTTTTTGTTTATAAACGCGCGCAAATATAACAATTTTCTAGTAAAAAAAACAATTTAATAATTTTTTTAAAAAAATTGACTTTTTATCAGTTGAATATATTATTTAATTACCACTTTTTCTGACTATAAACAACCCTCTATTTATATCACTAATAACTATGTTTTTGCTTTGAAAAAATGGATAAACACTCCATGCACCTTTAAAGAAAGAATTTCCTGCGCCCTTTTTGCCATCATGGTTGTCGTCAGGATCACTCGATCTAACTACTGAAGCTGGCACTCCATGATCTTGCGTATCATCAGGGTAGGTATCAAAATATCCAACCTCTCTTACAATTTTTTGATCTATGTTCAGTAAATCAATAACCCGTAAACCAGATGTATAACTGGCCAAATAATATTTAGTTCCCACAACATATCCATTGTGATCAATAGCAGCTGTATCTGAAATATAATCGAAATGACTTTTCGGTTCGTCAAGATCGTCAAGGTTAATAATTATGGTTCTAGTTTTGTTCAAATTTCCAGAGTCATTAATCTCATCCAACTCGTCACCCAACAAAAGATACCTATGATCCTCAGTTAACCAAGCTTGATGGGTATATTGATGATCATAAAAGTATGTTCCTATTAAAGTTGGATTGGATTTGTTACTTACGTCAACAATTACAATCCTGTCTTGATTACTTCCTACATATATTTCTTTACCGATGTGATCTTGATCCGGGCCGTCATAATTCACAATTTGCGCATCATGAGTATAGCCAAAGTCAGGATACTCGGTTAGCAAAATTGGACTTAAGGGACTATTGATGTCCAACGCATGAATACCAACGGGTGATCTAGATCTACCCGACCCAAGTGTGTAAGCAATCCCAGTTTCTGTATTAATGGCAATATTGTGAGAATGGCCATAACCACTATATAGAAAATCAGTTTGAAAATCAGAGCTGGTTATTTCATTTCTAAGTTTTTTTAAGTCAAAAACTTGCATTCCGTGATTTTCAGCCTCACTAACAATGAATGCATGATCATTGAAAACTTTCACATCTCTCCAACTACTGCTAACAGTGGAGGTAGGTATCTTTCCTAAATAGTCTGGGTTGTAAGGATCAGTGATATCAACTATTGCAGTGCCATTATCAAGACCCATGAGGGCATATTCCTTTGCTGTCAGGGGATCCGTCCATCCCCAACAATCATTTCCTCGTTCGGCGTTCATCTCATTTAGCGAAACATAGCCTAGCAGGTCGTAATCATTGCATTGAAATGTTACATCTTCTCCATCAATTGAAAATATTGATTGACCATCAATACATTCTCCCTCAATGATAGTTTGCTCACTGTCTTCATATTTTTCAAATTGACAGCTGATTAAAAAAATTATTAAGAAGTATTTAATAAACCTCATATTTTATACTTGAACAAATATTGTGCTGAAAATTAACCATTTCATTATCACAGATAACTATTTCAATAATTTCTTAAATGGATTAAAAAATGATAATTAATAAAATTATAAACTTGGTTTTTATGAATCTATCATTTTGTAATAACTTTTTTTAAAATTTTGTGTTTTTAAAAAACTGATTTTATATATTAAATAAATGAAAAAATACTTTTTACTTTTAATTCTAACACCATACATCTTACATTCACAGAATGTTACATCTTCTCCATCAATTGAAAATTTTGGTGGTGGTGTGATCATTACGGAAATCGCAGATCCAAATGAGTCGACCGTGATAAGATATATTGAAATTTACAATTCAGCACAAGCCGATATAGATTTGTCAGACTACTACATGATTAGGTGGACCAACGGCAATGCAAATCCTACAGCGAGCACTGCAAAATCACTTGCAAGTGCATGTGGAAATACTCTCCAAAAATTTCAGTTTTGCATTTTAAGTAACAAAACAGGAGCAGAATTTGCTGCTGTTCACGGATTCTATCCAGATTTTAATGCTGGATCAGGTGGCGTGGCAGACAGCAACGGAGATGACAACATAGCGATCGTAACCTCACCTGGAGGATCTTTTGATTCTACCAACTATACCATAATTGATGCATTTGGAAATGCGGGGACTCAAGGTAATGCAGGACAGTGGCATAGATTTCAGGATGGTCGAGCGGAAAGAAAATCTACAGTTACCAATCCCATAGCTGATTGGAATCAATCAGCTAATTGGAATATTGATAATGATAGTGGCGACGGAGCTGGTGGAAGAGGTTATTACGATGATTTTGATCCGGGTGCTTGGATTGGTTCAAATGATGTAGATACTTGGAAGGGTTCAAACAATCGAAGTTGGGGCAGCGCAGGGTCGTGGGCGAGTGGAAACGTACCTGGCGATGATGAAAAAGTTTGGATTAGAAAATCACTTGCGACAGATCCTGATCAAGGTGCTAACAACTACAACAATGCAATAAATTACCAATTGCCAGCAATTGGAGTTGCTTTTAACTCGGGATCCATAAACAAGATCAACAAATTATTTATCTATGAAGATGCCAGTTTAAGAATCACAAAAGACGGTAAATTGACTGTAACGGGTGAAATAACAAACAATGGTTCGCTAAAAATAGAATCAGACGATAACGAATCTGGAAGTTTAATTGCAAAAAGTGCAAGTCAACCCACTATTACCTTCGAAAACTATTTAGTAGCTGGTGAATGGAAATTGATTGGATTACCGGTAGCGGGCGAAATTGTTGATGATATTGACGACAATCTCGACACACAGGGAGGTAAAAGCGCAATTGGATTTTATGACAATGACAAAGCAGGTGGTGCAGGATGGGTAACATTCGATACTGGTTCAACGGATGCAAACGAATTGAACAGATTAAGAGGATATGAAATTAAAGCAACTCAGACTGGTTCAGTTTCATTTACTGGAACAATGCAGACAGGCTTTGATGGTCTTGGGAATCCTGTTACAGTTAATGCTAGTCCTGGCTCAAATTGGAATCTGGTGGGCAATCCCTTCCCCTCATACTTGAGAATGAACAGTTTTGCAGGCTCTGATGGAGGAGGAAATCCAAATTTTGATGGAGCGACTGATGATTTTTTAAGCTATAACACTGCTGCCATTGACGATACAGCCTTTGCCGTTTATGCTTGGGATGGCACATCCTACGATATTTACAACAACGAGAATGATTCTGGATTTAATTTTATTGCACCTGGTGCTGGATTTTTTGTCTACGCGGCCTCTAACACTAATGTTACCTTCTTAGAGAGTATGCAAGTGCATTGGGGTATGGCAGGCTTTCATGGAAGTGTCGCACAAGGGGGTAGCACAACCAAAAAGTCAAAAATATTGATTAAGATGGAGGATGATTATCTCTCTAAAAAATTGAGAGTTAAATTTGATAATAATTCAACCAAGTCACTTGATCGAGGAGGTGACATCAGAGCTTTTCCTTTTGGTGAGTCTGATGTTTACATGCAACTTTTAGAAGGTTATGAGGATGTCAATTTTGCTTATCAGTCCCTTCCATACAATGATATGAATGATATCATCATACCAATTGGAATTAGAACACCTGGTGGTTTGATGAAATTTACTTTTGTAGAAAATACCCTGCCTGAATATATTGATATTTATTTGGAGGATACAAAAAACAACTCATTTACGAAGCTATCTAAAAATTTTGAAATTAATTTTGATAAGGCTTATGAAGGTTTGGGTAGATTTTATTTACACTTTTCCGATGAAATAATCCCTGAACTGCCAACTGACAATGACCTGAGAATCTTCAAATCCTCTGACAACGACATAGTAATAATGGGATCGATTGGTGAGAAATACAAAGCAAAAATCTATGATTACTCGGGAAGATTAATCAGCGAAGAATATTTCACATACAAAACATTTATTAAAGATTTGGACAGTAAAGTGAAAATACTGAGAATTGAATCCAAGGACGGATTAACAATTAAGAAATTTAAGTTTGATTTTAAAAACTAAAACAATGAAGAAAAAAAGAAATCAAAAGTTAAATCGTAAACAAGCTATTAAAAAGTTTAGCAAATACGCAGCAATAACTGCCTTGGGCACATTTATTATTTTAAGTCCACAAAAAAGTTCTGCTTCATCACCACCTCCACCAGGATGGTAGAACCATTGGATATTCATTAACAAAAAACCCTTTCCATTAGATAAGGGTTTTTTTTTGAAATTAGTTGATAATTATTAATTAAATTAGAATTAATGATAAGACAATAATGCTTGTAAAGAAAAAATTAAACAAGAATGAAAGTCTTGTATACTTAAAAAAAATAAATAAGTTTCTGGTTTTAAGTCAGGAGAATTTAAATATCATTGAGGCTTATCTAAGTAAATCTAAAGCTGATTTTAAACATTTTTTAATTACCAACTATCCATCAAACAAAAAAAATCTATACAATGAAATACAAAGTCTGTTCAAAAAAGATAGAAAAGAAAAAATTTTAGAAAAAAGTGAATTTAAAAAACCTGAAAAAATATTTTTTTTCAACTTCAAAATTAAAAATAAAAGTTATTCTATAGAATTTAACAATAGGAAAATCATATCGTCAATTATTGGTCAATTAAAACATTTAGAAGAAAATTCTAATAAAAACTCAGAAAAAATAATTGTTTACAGTTACAAGGATTATTCAGTATTAAAATTAAATGGTAAAATGACTAAATATAGACATACTGAGAGTCATGTTTTAACAGGAAAAGTTATATCTCATATAATCTCAAAATTTCATGATATCAAATATTCAAATTGGACAGGTTTTTTACACGGAACAACGATTGCTAAAAATCATAATGCTGCCCTAATTGTTGGGAATTCAGGAAGCGGTAAAACAATTTCCTCAACCATTCTTGTAAAAAACAGTTTTGATCTTATTTGTGATGATATTTCTCCTCTCAGTCAAGAAGGAAAAATTGGATTTTATCCAAATGCTCTTTCAATAAAAAAAAGTGGATTTAAAAAAGTTGATCAGATATTAGATGATGGATTTTATGATTTCAGAACAGTTGGTCCAAAAGGGCCAACTCGTTATTTATATCCAAAAGAAAATAATATACATAAAGATTTGGTCCCATGTGATTTAATAATCAAGATAAATTATGATTGTAAATTTAAAATTAGTGTGAGTAAATTGCATCAAAAGGATATTTTACCACATTTTTTAGAGGACTCATTTATCAATAAGAAAAATAATTCTGCTGAATCATTTATGAATTGGGTTTTAAATTGCCGTTGTTATAACATAAACTATTCGAAAGACAATGATTTAATAGGAGCGGTTGAGAATCTTTTAAATGCCTGATTAACTTGATATTAATTTACCAACCAAAAAGCAGAATTTTAAGTTAACTTATATATTTAATATTGAGCCAATGCCGAGAGTTGAACTCGGGACCTTTTCCTTACCAAGGAAACGCTCTACCCCTGAGCTACATCGGCTTTTTGAGCGGAAGACCGGGTTCGAACCGGCGACATTCAGCTTGGAAGGCTGACGCTCTACCA
>MDTG01236748.1_pt1 | contig 19898 bp, 16 predicted proteins | sample 811421 | NCBI WGS metagenome assembly MDTG01 (sample SAMN05326645, study PRJNA326480) | marine metagenome | isolation source: seawater | place: Pacific Ocean: South East | collected 2011
GTTATTTACTTAGCTGATAAATACATATTTTAAGATTATTAATCTAAAATAATTTTATCTTTTATAGATTAAAAACTTTAAGATTTTTTTTTGTTCTTTTTTTTATTACGTTTAAAATAAAATTAGTTTCAACTGACCTAGTGTGCTTGTCACCCATAGTTGATTTTGCTGACAGTCTTGTAGCTTGTGCAATTTTGTTATAATGTTTTTTTATTATTTTATCGTAATTTTTTCTCGTATCTTTTTAACAATTTTTTTTCTCTTTTAATTTGTTTAGATGAAGAGCTCTCTCTTTTGCTGCTTTAGTAGCTTCATCAATATTTTTCATTGTCATGCCATATCCCGGTAAAAAAAATAATATTGCTCCAATGTTATATGGTTTGTCTACTTGTTTCGCTTGCTGTGCTTCTTCCGCATATTGATTTGCTTTAGCAATTTCAGAGCTTAATTCTTTACAGCTAAACTGGTTATCGTTTGGGCCTATTACATTTACAACAGTTGGAGCAGCACAAGATGTAAAAAATAAAAATAAAATTAATAATGTTGCAATTTTTTTCATATTAGTTAATAAATTTCTCTAAGCTTGGCTTGAAATATCTTGGACCTTTCATCACTTTTCCTTGATCATTATAAATCGGTTTCCCATCATCACCAAGTTTACTCATGTTAGAATTTTGAACTTCCTCAAAACACTTATTTAGATCTATACCAAATGCATGTCCAGCACCATATGTAACATATAATATGTCTGTAAGAGCATCAGCTACTTCTTTTATATCTCTTTGTTCTATGGCTGTTTTAAATTCATTCAATTCTTCTTGAATTAAATCAAATCTTAATTTAACAATTTTTTCTTCAGGAAAATCTGCTTTATTTTTTACCTCTTGGCCAAAAGTTAGCATAAATTTTTTAACACTTTCAAAATTACTCATTTTTTCTCCATTTATATTTGTGAAACTTAAAATAGAGTGTATTATATCAAAGAATCGAACATGAAATATAGAAATGAATTTGATAGTATTGGAAAAATTAAAGTACCTGGGGACAAATATTGGGGGGCTTCAACAGAGCGGTCCAACAAATATTTTAATATTGGTGACTTTTTAGTAAGACCAATAGTTATTCATTCCATCGCTATTATTAAAAAAGCTGCAGCAATTGTAAATGCCTCAAATAAGAGTTTGGATAAAAGGCTGAGTAAATTTATTATCAAAGCTTCTGAAGAGGTAATCAAAGGAAAATTAGACAATCATTTTCCTTTAAAAGTGTGGCAAACGGGTTCTGGTACTCAAACCAATATGAACGTTAATGAAGTTATTGCAAATAGAGCCATTGAACTAATGGGGGGAAAATTAGGATCAAAGAAACCAGTACATCCAAATGATCATGTTAATAAGTCACAATCGACTAATGATGTTTTTCCAACAGCAATGAATATTTCAATTGCAATTAAAACACGAAAAAAATTACTACCCTCCTTAAAACTGTTGGAGAAAGAGATTGGTAAAAAAGTTAAAGAATTTAGCAAAATTGTGAAGGTAGGCAGAACACATTTACAAGATGCCACGCCATTAACTCTCGGACAAGAGTTTTCAGGTTATCATGCGCAATTAAAAAGTTGCATAGAAAGAATAGAAAATGCCCTTTTAGAAATTTATTACCTAGCTCAAGGAGGTACTGCAGTGGGTACAGGTCTTAACACTAAAAAAGGATTTGATAAAAAGATAGTTAAAGAAATATCTAAAATTACGAAATTACCTTTTAAGGTAGCTAAAAATAAATTTGCTGCATTAGCAGCACATGATGAAATAGTAAATTTTTCAGGAACTCTTAATACAACGGCAGTGTGTTTGATGAAAATTGCTAATGATATTAGGTTCTTAGGTTCGGGACCACGGGCGGGGTATGGAGAATTAATTTTACCGTCTAATGAACCTGGATCATCTATTATGCCTGGTAAAATCAACCCCACACAATCTGAGGCTGTAACAATGGTTTGTGTTAAAGTTATTGGTAATCACAATGGTATTACAATGGCTGGTTCTCACGGTCACTTTGAATTAAATGTTTTTAAACCTTTGATAATACATAATATCTTACAATCTATAGAAATAATGGGAGACTCCGCTAAAACTTTTGCACTTTATTGTGTTAAAGGAATTAAGGCCGATAAAAAAAGAATTAAATATCTTCTTGATAATTCTTTGATGTTAGTAACGGCTCTGGCCCCAAAAATTGGATATGACAAAGCAGCGAACATTGCTAAATTGGCTCATAAAAATGGCACGACATTAAAACAAGAAGTTATTAACTCGGGCATACTTAGTGAGAATGAATATGATAAAGTCATGAATCCTATGTCAATGACGAAACCAAAATAATTTAAATTAAATTATTTCAAGGATAAATTGCCTCACTTTTTTTATGTTAAAAATTTCAAATACGTTATTTTTAATAACTAAATTTTCAAAAGTTTTTTTATAATAAAGAATTTCTTCTTCATTAAATTTTTCATTTTTATCTAAAATTATTTCTTTAATATAAATCTTATTTAACGATAAATTAATCATACCTATCAATGTTAGATTTAAATCATTATTATCTTTAATTTTTCTATTAATTTCGAATAACTTAAAAAATTTCTTTTTGTTTTTTAATAAAAAATTAGTGTGAAAATTAAGTTGGGTAAAACCCTGTTTATTTTTTAGGTTCCCACTAAAAAGAATATCGCCAAAATCAAAATTTAATTTACTATCTTTAAAAAAAATGTCACCATTTTCCGATCGGAGAAAAATATTTGCTTCCTTTATCACATCATAATTTATTTTTTTTCTGTCAATTTTGATATTATATTTTCCGTTAAATTTTTTATTTATCTCTAAAAAATTTGTTAAATTATCAGCTAAATTATCTTTTGGAATTTTTTTAAATCTTAGGTTTTTTAAATTAAAAATTAAGTCGATATTAAAATAAGGTTTCGTTACAATCGACCCGTTAAATGAAGTTTGGAATACTTTATGACGTAAGAATGAATTTGAAATGATAATTTTATCTGTTTTTAAAAAATCAAATTTTAAATTATTATTTAGAATTTTTGCTTTTATGTTTCCTTTTGATTTTTCAAAAGAACTGCCTTGCTCAAAATTTACTGTTATTTCCGAACCTATTTCTGGGAGTTTTATATTTAGTATATTTTTATCTACAATTGATACATACGAAATAAATACTTTCTGATCAAAAATTAAGGAGTTGAGAATTAAGTTTTTTTTGTTTTTATTGTTAAAATTGACGTCTTTAAAAACGACAATTGTTTCATTTTTCTTTACAAACAGTATTTTGCTCTCTTTTATAGAAATAAAGTTTTTTAAATTTGATATAAATTTAATAAAATCTTTAAATTTTTTAACTTCAAAAGAAATATCCAAACTATCAATAAATAGTTTTTTTGGATGTAAATTTTCATATTTATAAAGCTGAGAAAAAGGCAAAACTAAGGTTATTTTTTTTGCATCGGCATCCGCTAAATTATCAAATTCTAAATTGGCCTGAAATATATTTAACCTCGGTGTAGGAAAAATATTATATGAAATCTTACTGTGGTTATTTAAATTAATCTTATAATGTTGAAATATTGATTTCTTAATTAAAGTAATTTTTTCTTGATAATTAAAAAATTTAGGTGCAATCAAATAAATAGATGTTGATAAAAAAAAAATTAAAAATAAATATTTAAAAATAAAATAAAATTTATTTATTTCTTTGTTGTTTATTAAGTCTTTGGCAAATTTTAATATCTTCATTTTTTAGAGAAAATTAATTTTTTTATTAATCATTTTTTATGTTATAGCAGTTAGTATATAGTTAATTAAATACACTATTATGAATTCTATAAATCAATTATTAGAAAATTTAAACAAAGAACAAAAAGAGGCTGTCTTACACACAGAAGGACCAAATTTAATTGTTGCTGGAGTAGGATCAGGAAAAACCAGAGTTTTGACTACAAGACTTGCATACATAATCAATGAGAAAAAAGCATGGCCCAGTCAAATTCTTTGTGTAACATTTACCAATAAAGCAGCCAAAGAAATGCAGAATAGAGTGATGAGTTATGTAAAAAATAATTCTAATGCTGTGCCGTGGTTAGGAACATTTCATTCAATAAGTGTAAAATTTTTAAGGCGTCATGCCGAGGCTTTAGGTTTTAAAAGTAATTTTACTATCATAGATACTGACGACCAAAAAAAATTAATAAGAAAAATAGTCAAGGCAGAAGATCTGGATGCAAAAAAATTTTCACCTCAACTTATTCTTTATCATATCGATAAATGGAAAAATAAAGGCCTACTACCAAAAGATATAAAGATTCGGAAAACTAATTCTATTGAAAAATCAATACTTAAAGTTTACGAAATTTATCAAAATAAAATCAAAGATTTAAATGCTTGTGACTTTGGAGACTTAATTCTTTATTGCGTTAAATTATTTGAGGACCATAATGATATTCGAGAAATTTACTCAAAGAATTTTAAATATATTTTAGTCGATGAGTTTCAAGATACCAACTTTATTCAAAATAAATGGTTAAATTTATTAGTAAATGAAAAACAAAATATCTGTTGCGTTGGTGATGACGATCAATCTATTTATAGTTGGAGGGGTGCAGAAATTAAAAATTTTTTAACGTTTGACCAGATTTATAAAAATTGTAAAGTTTTTAAGTTAGAACAAAATTATCGATCTACAAAAAATATTTTGGAAACTGCATCTGTATTAATTTCTAATAATACAAATAGAGTAGGAAAAAAACTATGGTCATCTGCTTCAGAGGGTGATTTAGTCAAATTAAATTGCTATCAAACAGGCAAGGAAGAAGCTCAAGGGATTAGTGATATTATCGAGCATAAAATAAAAAAAAAATATAATCTCAACAATGTTTCTATTTTAGTTAGGGCAATTTATCAAACCAGAGAATTTGAAGAGAGATTTCTTAAAGTTGGAATAGGTTACAGAGTTTTGGGTGGAACAAAGTTTTATGAAAGAAAAGAAATTAAAGATGCTGTGTCCTACCTTAGAATTATAAATCAAAAATTTGACGATTTAGCTTTAGAAAGGGTTATATCGGCACCAAAAAGAGGTGTTGGTGATAGTACCTTAAATAACATCTACTCTTATGGAAGTAAAAATAAACTTTGTTTAGAAGACTCAATAATTAAACTTCTAGAATTGGATAATTTTAAACCTAAAATAAAAACTAGCTTGAAACAATTGATTAATATGCTTCATAAGTGGAGGATTGATTTAAAAAAAATAAAACATTATGACTTACTGAAATTAGTTCTGGATGAGTCTGGCTATTCAAATTTATTAAAAGACAAAAAAGACTTAGAAAATGAAAATAGGTTAGAAAATATCAAAGAACTTTTAAGAGCGATGCAAGATTATGACAATCTACAAAGTTTCTTAGAACATGTTGCTTTAGCAACTTCTATCGACCAAGAATGGCAGGGGGCAAAGATTAATTTAATGACTATGCATGCTGCTAAAGGTTTAGAATTTGATGTTGTTTTTTTACCGGGCTGGGAAGAAGGATTATTTCCTCATCAAAAATCTTTAGAGGAAAAAGGTGATTTTGCACTAGAAGAAGAAAGAAGATTAGCCTATGTGGGAATTACAAGAGCAAAAAAAGAAGCTTTTTTGTCTTTTGCAATGAAAAGAGCTTATCACGGTGATTGGATGGACGCTCTTCCGTCTCGGTTTATTAATGAGATACCAGAAAATAGCGTGGAGAAAAATGATGTTAGTTTAGATAAAGATTTAGATGAATTTGAATTTAATCAAGATACATCATCTCTAGATTTTGAAGGAGAGTACAGAAGCCCAGGTTGGGAACGGTTTAAAAAAAATAAAATGTTAAAATGGAAAAAATAAAAAAACTAAAAAAATTAATCTCAAATTTAAAAATTGATGGATATCTAGTCCCAAAAAATGATGAATTTTTTTCAGAATATGTTCCAAAAAATAAAGATAATCTCAACTATATAACTAATTTTTCAGGTTCTTACGGATTTGCACTAATCTTGAAAGATAAAAATTATTTATTTGTAGATGGACGATATACATTGCAAGCTAATAACCAATCTGGCAAAAACTTTAAAGTTATAACAATACCCAAAAAACTACCTAAAAATATTTTAGGAAATAAAAATTTATTAATTGGATATGATCCAAAGTTACATACAGAATTAATGCTTAAACAATTTTTTCATAACACTAAATGTAAATTAGTTAATATCAACTTTAATTTAATAGATAAAATTAAAAAGACATCTTATATAAAAAAACCAAAAAAAATATTTGTAATTAAAGAAAAAGATGCCGGTGAAAAGAATACAAGCAAAATTAATAAATTGGTAAAAGTCAATAGAAAGAAAAAAATAGATCTTCAGTTTGTTACAGCCTCTGAAAATGTTGCCTGGCTTTTAAATATAAGAGGTGGTGATTCAGATTTTTCACCTTTGCCGAATAGTTATTTAATTCTAGATTGTAAAAAAAATTTATATTTATTTTGTGATCTAGATAAAGTTGACTCAAAGACTAAAAAAATATTAAAACATATAACGATAGTTGACATTAAATTTGTAGAAAAATTTTTAAATAATATTAATAATAAAACAATACAAATAGATAAATTATCTTGTTCAATTTTATTTAAAGAAATCTTGAAAAAAAATAACTCAATTATTGAAACACAAGATCCAATTTATTATTTAAAATGTATTAAAAATAAAATAGAAATTAGCAATTCTATAAAATCACATATATTTGATGGTGTAGCATTAACTAAGTTTATGTTTTGGATTAAGAATAATTTTAAAAATAAAAAAATTACAGAAATTGATGCACAAAAAAAATTACTATCTTTTAGAAAAAAAAATAAAAATTTTATATCTTTGAGTTTTCCTACAATATCTGGGACTGGATCCAATGGAGCAATTATCCATTATAAGGCTGATAAAAATACGAATAAAATTTTATTGAAAAAAGATCTTTATTTAGTCGACTCAGGTGCTCAATATAAATTTGGCACAACTGACGTTACTAGAACACTTTCATTGGAAAATTCTGATCCAAGAATAAAAGATATTTACACTAGAGTTTTAAAAGGACATATAGCTGTTGCTAACTTTAAAATAGATAAGAAAACTACCGGTTCAAAAATAGATAAAGCGGCTAGAAAATATTTAAAACAAATTAATCTAGACTATCCTCATGGAACTGGTCATGGTGTTGGCTACTTTTTAAATGTTCATGAAGGGCCTCAAGCTATTTCAAGTAAAAATAAAATTAAATTAAAACAAGGGATGATACTATCAAATGAACCTGGGTATTATGAAAATGGAAAATTTGGAATAAGAATTGAAAATTTGGTAAGGATAAAAAAAATAGGTGCGCTGTATAGATTTGAAGATCTTACACTGGCGCCTATAGATAAAACTTTAATTGAAAAAAAACTTTTAAAAAAAAATGAAATTTATTGGTTAAATGAGTACCATGAAAAAGTTTATAAAAACTTAAAGAAGTATATGAATAAACATGAGCTAAGTGATCTAAAATCCTATTGTTCAAATATCTAATATTTTATACCATTCTTTTTCATTTATAATCTTAATTTTTAAATCTTTAGCTTTTTCAATCTTTTTTTTTGTTGGCTTAGAATCTCCAATTACTAAAATGTTTAATTTTTTTGATATTGAGCCTAAAACTTTACCTCCATTTTTTTCGGTTATGGCCTTTGCTTCTGATCTACTTATTTTTTCAAACCCTCCTGTAAACATTAGTGTTTGACTACTAAACTTGCCTTTTTTGTTCAAAGCTTTAAAATTTTCAATCTTTAAAACTTGTATTAAAGCCTTCACTACCTCAATATTTTTTTTAGATATAAAAAAATTGTTAATTGATTTTATTTGGGTTTCTCCTATTCCATCTAAATCTAATAGATTATTCAAAATTTTAATCCTTTTGCTTTTATCAAATAAATTAGAAAATTTAATAATAGATCCAAAAAAAGCAGCTAATATTTTTGCATTTTCTTTTCCTATATGTCTTATTCCAATCGAATAAATGAACCTATCTAGTGTTGCTATTTTTGCGTTCTCAATTGCTTTTTTAAGATTATTAATTGATTGTGCCCCCCAACCTTCTAGTTGGCTTATTTTTTTGTAATCCAAAACAAATATATCAGAGGGTTTTTTTATAAGCTCTAGAGACCAAAATTGATCAATAACTTTTTTTCCTAAGCCATCTATGCTGAATGCTTCTTTTGATACAATGTGTTTTAATTTTTCTTTAGCTGTGAAGCTGCAATCATAGCCTTTCAAACACCGCCTTACTGCATCTTCTTTATTAGTTATTATATTAAAATCTTTTTTAATTATTGAACCACATAAACATTTATTTGGAAATTGAAATTTTTTACTATTTTTTTCTCTTTTGTTTTTATCTACTGAAACCACTTGTGGAATCACATCTCCTGCTCTTTGTATTGTTATGGTATCTCCTACACGAATATCTTTTCGATTAATTTCGTCTTCATTATGTAAAGTGGCATTTGACACTACAACACCTCCAACTGTAACTGGTTGAACTTTTGCCACTGGTGTAATCGCGCCAGTTCTCCCCACTTGTATGATTATATCTTTTATCTTAGTAATTGCTTTTTCTGATGAAAATTTATATGCAGTTGCCCATCTAGGTGAACTAGATGTATTACCTAATCTATTTTGTAAATCAAGATCATTTACTTTATAAACCAAACCATCTATGTCGTAATCTAGAGAAGCTCTCAGCTCTTCTATTTCTTTATGTTGACTTTCTACTTCTGCAATTCCTTTAACAATCTTATTATGAGAATTTGTATTAAAACCCCATAAATTAATCTGATTAATAAATTCAATTTGCTTTTTAAAAATCATCGGTTCTATAATTCCAAAACTATAAGCTATAAATTTCAACGGAATTTTTTCTGTAACCTTATAGTCCTTTTGCCTTAAAGAACCTCCTGCTGCGTTTCTTGGATTAGCAAATTTATTTTTAAAAGCTTCAAAGTCTTTTTTTCCAATATATACTTCACCTCTAATTTCTAATAATTTAGGAACTTTAGTATTTGTAATTTTGTGTGGAATTGTTTTAATTGTCTTTAGATTTTGTAATATGTCTTCACCGGTAACACCATCACCTCTTGAAACTCCTTTCACTAAATTTCCATTCTCATAGGTTAACGAGGCAGATATTCCATCTATTTTAGGTTCTGAAATAAGTTCTAAATTTAAGTTGGTTATATTTAAAAAATTATTAATCTTACTTATAAAATCCTTCATATCATCTTGGTTAAAAGCATTTGATAGGGAAAGCATTGGCTTTAAGTGCTTTATCTTTTTAAAGTTATTTGAGGGTTTTGACCCTATTATGCTCTCTATTGAACCTAGTTTTTTTAAAAAATTATTACTTTTTTCTAGTTCAATTATTTCTTTTTTTAATAAGTCATAGTCTCTATCTGAAATAATAGATCTGTCATCTTGATAATAAAGTTTGTTATGTTTTTTTAAAATATTTATTTTTGATCTATAATTTTTTATAACTTTATCATTATTTTTTTTCATTTTTTAATTTAATATTCTTGAAATTGTTCTTTTAATCAATCCGTCACTTTTTTTATTTTTTGGTGAAACTTTTTTCTGAATCTTATATTCTTTATTGAGAATTTTATAAGATTTTTCAAACCACTCGCTTGAATTATAATTGTAACCTAATAAAATAGCAGTATTTCTAGCCTCGTCTTCCAGGCCAATATTATAATAAATTTCTACAAGCCTATGAAGAGCCTCCTCAATAAAAATGGTTTCATTATAATCTTTTACTATTATCTTAAGTCTGTTTATTGCCGGAACCCATTTTTGAGTTTTAATATAATATTTTGCAATATACATTTCTTTAGCTGCTAGCTGATTATTAATTAAATCTAATTTAAATCTCAAATCTAGAGAATATTCTGACTCTGAATACTCTTTTAAAAATTCGTTTATTTTTACTTTTGATTTTAAAAGAGGTGAGATATCTTTTTCCTCAGGAAGAATTTGCTCGTATAGTGATAAAATTAATAAGTACTTTGCATATATTACATTTTTATCTGCAGGGTATTTTATTAAAAATCTTTCCAAACCTGATATGGCATCGTCATAAAAATTTATTAAATACAAACAATAATTTGTCATAACTGCTGCCTTTGCAGACATTTCAACTTCTGGTAAAACAGTTTCTGCTTCGGCAAATTGTTTAGAGGCAAAAAAGAAATCGTTTCTCTTCATCGCATCTAAAGCCTCTTGATAAATCTCCATAGCTTTATTTTTTTCGATTGGCTTTTCTACGATTATTTCTTTTTTTGAGCACGAGACACTTAAAAACATTATTAATATTAAAAAGATTATTTTATTATTCATTTGATAAATTATACTTATCAAATTTAATCAATTAGGTAAATTTTTAGATTTGTCTAAGCGTTGACAGCTAGCTTGTTTATTGACGTTTTAAAATCTTTTTTTAATATTTTTGCGTTTGTTTGAACTGCCTCTTCAATATTGGATAGATCTTTAAATATTTCTCTCAAAAAAATGTTACTCAAACTATGACCACCTTGAACGCACTTGACGTTTCCTAAAATTCTGTAACCCGATAACAAGAAGTCCCCCGCCAAGTCTAGTATCTTGTGATTAACAAATTCTTTGGCACTTCTTAGGCCGCCTTCGTTCAAAACTTCCTTGCCTTTTACAACCACTGCATTTTCTAAAGAACCGCCTTTAGCCAATCCTGCTTTTTTTATTTTTTCAACATCCTCAAATAAACAAAAAGTTCTAGCCGTAATTACATCTTGTAAATCATTGTGATTGAAGTCAATTATATTTCTTTGTTTACCTATGAGCTCATTGGTATAATTTAACTCAAAATCTACTTTTAAACTTTCATTGCTAGGCTCAATTGATATAGATTTTTCTCCCTCAGTATATTTGATAGTTTTAAGAATTTTAAGATATTTTTTCTTAGAAAATAAATTTTTTAATCCAACTTTATTTATTTCTTCGATAAAATCTTTTGAGGAACCATCCATTATTGGGACCTCTAAATTATCTAATTCTATAACTGCATTATCAATCTCAAGGATATAAAAAGCAGCCATCAAATGTTCTACAGTAGAAACAGAGACTCCATATTCGTTGGTTATAGTTGTGCAAAGTTTAGCTGACGATACGTTTTGAAAGTTTGCTTTAATATAATTGTTAGTTTTTAAGTCCGTTCTTTTAAAAACTATACCCTCATTCTCTAAGGCGGGTAATAATTTCACTTTTGTTTTTACCCCAGAGTGCAGGCCTATTCCTTCAAAAGAAACTGGTTTGAGAAGTGTTTTTTGGTTTAAAATTTGCATTAATGTTTTATACAAAAAGTTGTGAGATCAATAAAAACAACTAATGTTTCAATAAAATACAAATAAGTTTTTTTAAAAATTACCAAAAATTCTATCAAATATCTTAGCTATAAAGGTCTTTCTCGTTTGAATGATAGGTAATGCCTCTTTTTCCCAACCATTTACAACAAGTTCTGCAGCCCCCTTGCATGCTTCTAGTCCATCAACTTCAGTTTGTTTTAAAATGACGATGTTCTTATTTTCTGGAAATTCATAATAAAAACTATCTTGAATACTTTTGTTCAAATTCAGATCATCAAATTTTAAATAGATATTATTAATAAAGTTTTTATTAGATGCTAGATTAACATTTTTTTTATAGACGATATTCACAATTTCTTTAATACGCGCCAAAAAAATATTTTTTATATGTTCTAAGCTTATTTTTCTGAAATTTATATCAGAAAAATATTTTTTTGATAAATATTTATCTTTAGTACTAGTTTCAATTTCGCCAAAGCAGATATCGCTAAAAATTAATTTCACATTTTTTATATCAAGTGAACACAATTTAGATACATCTTTAATTAACATGTCTGTTCCAAATGCAAAACTTTCAGAGTAGGAAAAAGATAAGTTTTTAAATATTCTCACTTGTGAAATATTTTTTTTGAAATCAATCATCATGCATGTTTCCTCTATTTTTTTATTTGCAATCTTGTATATTGCATCTACAAAAGATTTTAAAACAATTCTATCGATGCTTATATTGCAATTTCCAAGAACTAATTTTATATTTTTAATATCACTTTTGAATAATAATAAGAAAGTTAATTGTTGGTTATAATATTCACCAAACAAATTAAGTGGAGCTTTATCTAGAACAGTATTATCAAGCATGAACCTAGAATTAAAAAGATGAATTAAATTTTTATTTAAATTATTCCCTAATATAATTTTTTTCATATTATTAATAACAAAAGAAACGTCTTCTTTTAAAATTTGAGATCCTCCTAATTTCTTAAAACCTGAAACATTAATACAATCATAATTATACTGATCGCTTACAATAGTCGCGTTATAAAAAATAAAATCAATTTTTTTTTCTATTGCTTTTAAATTATCTTTAATTATTTTAGTTGTGACAGATACATCAATTATTTTACCTTTAAGGACTCCTTCTGATTTTACAAAAGTTGTATCTAAAATCTTAAAATCTAAATTTTCACCATACTCAACAACAAAAAATATAATATTTTGATCGTTTATTTCAATAAATAGATATGGTTCTTTTATTTTCATTTAATTATTTAAGAATTAGTTGATTCTTTATTCTGTAATCGAAAATTATATAATCTTCAAATTTTTTATTATTTTCTATCAAAATAAAATTATCTAAAGCTTCTACATATTCTAATTTTGGTAATTTTATGATCTTATCGTTTCTTAAAATTAAATCCCATCTCCCAATATCAAAACTATGAAAAGATTTAATCTTTTCAAGTGAAAAATTTAGGTCGTCTAGTTTTTTTACAAATTCAGAAAAATTATTTTTGTTTCCAATTAAAATTGGAAGATTTTTATAGATATCTAAATTAACAAATTTAATTAAATCACCATTTCTAGATATATAAAACTTATTTTTTCCTTTTATAGAGATGGCAATTGGTTTTTTTTCATAGATCTTAATTTTAAGGGTATCAGGTAATATTTTTTTAAATTCAAAGCTTGAGATAAAATCAAATGTAATAATTGTTGACTTCAAATTCTCTTCATTAATAAATAGTAAATTTTTACCCTTAAGATAACTTAGCTCTAAAATTAAGTCTTCTGTATCAACTGCAAAGTTATTTTCTAATTTAATAGTTCTAATTGGAAATATTAAACTTTTATTATCTTTTTTATAAATTGGATTTAAAGTTGTTAAAAAAATAAATACTAAAATAAATATTAAAAATTTAAATGATTTATTCATCTATTCAAGCTTGCGTCTAAAATTATTATATTAACCAGCTTTTTGAAGGATATATCTTTATGCTTTGCTATTTCGGGGACTAATGATAGATCGGTCATTCCTGGCTGTGTATTAACTTCTAGGAGGTAAAATTTATTTTTAGAAAATTTAAAATCTGCTCTAGTTACTCCTTTGCATCTTAAAGATTTGTGAGCTTTTTCTGCTATTTTGAGAACTTTTTTATAATTTTTTTTTGAAATATCAGCTGGCATAATATGTTCTGTATTCGCAGATTTTTGGTATTTTGCTTTGTAATCATAAAATGCTCTTCGTGGTTTAAGCTCAATAGCACCTAGCGCTTTATTTTTAATAATAGCTACCTGAACTTCTTGACCCGGAATAAATTTTTCAAAAATTAAATTTTTATAAATTCTAAATAAATTTTTTGAGTTTGATTTCAAGCTACTAAGATTATTACAAATTTTTACACCTATACTAGAGCCTTCATCTGTTGGTTTGATTACAATAGGATAGCTTAGTTTGTTTGAAGAAATCAATTTTTTTACATTAGCTTGCTTGTAATTTTGCATATTTAAGCAGAAATAACTGGGGGTTAAAATCTTATTTTCTATAAAAATTTTTTTTGAGATTTCTTTATCCATGGCTTTCATTGAAGAAATAACTCCAGAATGTGTATATGGTATTCTTAATGACTCAAAATAGCTCTGGGCATTTCCATCTTCACCGTCCTTGCCGTGTAAAGCATTAAATATTAAATCAATTTTAGATTTATCGATTTCACTGAAAGATTTTTTTGCAGGATCAAAACTTTCTACTCTATAGCCTAATGCTTTAATTGCTTTAATACATGCTTTTCCACTTTCCAGACTTACTTTTCTCTCTTTGGAAGTTCCACCAAGAACTACAAGAATTTTTTTTGTTTTTTTCATTTATTAATTGCTAGAACCAATAATCTTTATTTCTAATTCTAAATTAATTCCAGTTTTTTTAAACACTTCTTTTTTTACTGTTGTAATTAATTTTTCAATATCTTTAGAAGTTCCATTTCCTTCGTTAATAAAAAAATTACAATGTTTATCAGAAATTCTTATCTTTCCGATTCTAATCTTATCACAATTTGATTTTTTTATTAGTCTCCAAGCTTTTTCATTTGTTGGATTCTTAAATGTACTACCGCAAGTTTTCACTCTACTTGGCTGATCTTTCTTTTTTTTTTCCATCACGAGAGCTTGTCTTTTTTCTATAGCATCTTTACTATCAAGCAGGCCTTTAAACTTAGCGCTTAAAATAATCAAATCGTCTGGAAGAGAAGTTCCTCTGTAAAAAAAATCTATTTGATCGGCTTTAATCTCATTTTTTTTTCCTTTAAAATCTATAACATTTATAGAAATTAAAATTTTTGAAATATCTGCTCCATAACATCCGCAATTCATTCTTATAGCTCCGCCAATAGATCCTGGAATTCCACTTAAAAACTCAAAACCTGACAATGAATTATCTTTTGCAAAATTTGATAATGTTTTATCTAATGTAGCTGCTCCGACCTCTATTATTTTTTCATTGATTATTCTTAAATTTGAAAATTTAGGACTTAGTTTAATAGCCACACCTCTTATTCCACCGTCTCTAATTAATGTGTTGGAACCTGCGCCTAATACGTAAATTTTTTTTTTATTCTTTTTTAAAAATTCTGATAGTTCTTCAATGGTATCAGGTTTAAACATTATTTCAGCAGGCCCGCCAAGATTGAACCAGCTGTATTTAGATAATTTTTCTTCAATATATATATTTTTTTTTAATTTATTCATTGCTATAACTTGTCTCTTAACTCTATCATCCATTGAGATATTGTGCCGGCACCCATACCAATCACTAGCTCTTTGTTTATTAGATTCTTTTTTAAATATTCGCTTAATTCTATTTCATTTTTTATATTTATCACTTGTACTCTTGAATTTTTTGTAATCATTTTGCCAAATTGAATTTGATTAAAATTTTTATCTTTTTTTTCTCCCGCTGCATACATTGGACACAAAATAACAATATCTGATTTATTAAAACTTTGTGAAAATTTCTTTTTTAAATTTTTTAATCTGGAGTATCTATGTGGTTGAAAAATAGAAATTATCTTTCTCTTTTTGTGAACTTCTCTAATACCTTCCAAAACTGCTGAAATTTCCGTGGGGTGGTGAGCGTAGTCATCATAAAAATCTTTTCCATCTTTAACAAATATTTTTGTTAATCTTCTTTGAACTCCAGAAAAATTTTTTAAAGCTTTTTTTATGACTGTGGATTGAACACCTAAATTTAAACAAACTGCGATTGCAGCAGTAGCATTCAACACATTATGCTTTCCGATTAAATTTAAAACAATATTTTTTATAATTAAATTTTTTGATCCATAAATTTTAATATTCAAATCAAAATTAGTATTCTCTACTTTGTATTTAACATTTTTAATATGGTAGTTTGAGTCTTTGTTGAATCCATATGTTAAATAATTTTTCGACTTAATTTCTTTTAATATCTTTTTTAAATTTTTATCATCTAAACAAATTAAAGATTTTCCAATAGGTGGTGTTTTGTTTATAAATTTAACAAATGCTTTACTTAAATTTTTAAAATTTTTATAAAAATCTAAATGTTCATTGTCTACGTTTGTCACAACCGAATAATTTATTGGCAATTTCAAGAAGCTGCCGTCTGACTCATCTGCTTCTAACACGGCCCATTCACCTTTACCAAATTTGGCGTTATTTTTTATAGAATTTATTACACCGCCATTAATAATAGTTGGGTCTAATTTTGCAGCAGATAGTATTTTTGCAATTAAAGAAGTTGTTGTAGTTTTGCCATGAGACCCAGTAACAATAATATTTTTTTTTAAAGATACGATATTAGCTAACATCTCTGCTCTCTCGTAAACTGGTATTTTTTTTTTTCTGGCCTCAATTATTTCAACATTTGATTTTGTTATAGCTGATGATTTAACTATTATTGTAGCCTTTAAAATATTTTTTCTAGTATGTCCTTTAAGAATTTTAACTCCGATTTTTCTACAATTTTCAGTATTTTTATTTTTACTTAAATCACTGCCTTGAACGTTGAATCCCATAATTTTCATAATTTGGGCAAGACCACTCATGCCAATACCCCCTATTCCCACAAAGTGAACGACTTCTTTATTTCCAATACTAATATTAGTCATTAATCAAGATCTCTATCTGGTTGTAAATATTTTTAAAAACTTCTTTATCAGAATGATTTGTTTGTTTATTTTTTATCTCATTTAATATGCTTTTATCTTTATGAATTGATTTAATCAATTGAAATAAGTTTGTTTCAATTTTATTTTCTTCTATTAAAAGTCCATAACCTTTTTTTTCAAAGTATTCAGCATTTTTCAACTGGTGATTATCTGCTGAACTAGGCAATGGAACAGATATAAAAGGTATATTGCAATTTAGGAGTTCTGCTAACATAGATGCTCCAGAACGAGTTATCGCAATATCTGTTTTTTTAAAATAATCAAAGAGATTATAGCTAAAATTAAAAATTTCACATTTAATATTAAACAATTCATAATCATTCTTTAATTTTGTCTGTTGCTCAATGAGACATTGTTGAATAACATTTACTTTAATATTCTCGTTGTAACATTTCTTAAATATTTCTGGTAATTTTTCAGCAAAAGATTTTGCTGCTTGACTCCCGCCTAATACTAAAATATTAATTTCTTCACTAGATAAATTGACTTTTGATGTTTTTAAGTGAAAAATATCTTCACGGATTAAATTTCCTATCTTTATAACTTTTTTTTTATATTTTTTTTCTACTCCCTCTAAGTCTGAGTAAGCTACAAATAGTTTCTTTGCATGAGGTAATAAATATCTGTTAGCTTTACCTAAAAATAAATTATTCTCATAAATTACAAAAGGAATTGCTAATGTTTTTGCGGCTATGCAAACTGGAAATGAAGAGTATCCTCCCATTCCAATAACAAGTTTTGGTCTGAGCTTAATTAAAGTGACGATTGATTTTACAAAAGCAATCAAAATTTTAAATATTGAAATTAGAACCAAAAAAGGATTTTTATTAAATATTGTCGATGAGTTTATTACTTTTAATGATAAATTATCAAAATTTTTTAAATATCTTAAACCCCTATTATCAGTTATTACTTCAACTAAAAAATCTTTTTTCAAACAATATTTAGCTAAACTATATGCTGGAAATACATGCCCGCCAGTTCCACCTGTGGAGATTAAAATTTTTTTATATTTCATCAATCAGATACCTATTTTGTGTATAATTTAAGATTACCCCTGCTAAAATTGCGCTTCCAAGTAATGAAGAACCACCATAACTTAGAAAAGGAAGTGTCATGCCTGTAGTGGGCAATAAACTAGTATTTACGCCAATATGTATAAATGTTTGAAATATTAAAATAGTGGCTAATCCACAAAGAGATAATTTTAAACCTTTATCTGATTGTTCAACTGTAATTTTTATTATCCTAAAACAAATATACAAAAAAATTAATATAATGAGTATTGAAACTAAGGAACCAAATTCCTCCGAAATAACTGCAATAATATAATCAGTATGAGCTTCTGGCACACTATCTTTTAATATTCCTTCTCCCATTCCTTGACCGGTTAGCCCGCCTTGTTTGATTGCGTCTAAAGCTTTTTGAGACTGGAAACTGTCACCTTTTGAAGGATCAATAAAAGTATTAAGTCGATTTATGATATATCCAAATTTTTCTGGAAAGGAAAATAATAACAAAAAAATAGAAAATAAGAATGTTGTAAATATACTAAAGATGTATAGAAAGCTTATTCCTGAAATAAATACCATAGATATCCAAGTACAAATTAAAAGAATTGTCTGACCTAAATCTGGTTGATTGGCCAAAAGAATAGCAATAGATAAAAGCAAACAAAAACTAAAAAAGTAATATACATTTGAAGTTTTGATAGTTTCATGTGCAAGAGTTTTTGCTGTTAATAAAATAAAAAAAGGCTTTATTAATTCTACTGGTTGTAATCGAAAAAAATATAAGTTTAGCCATCTTTTAGAACCTTTCACTTCGATACCGAAAATTTGGACTAAAAATAAACATATAAATAGTAAAATAAATATTGGAACTATTAACTTCTTTAAATAGTCTAAATTAATAAAAGAAACTAGAAACATAACTAAAAGTGAAACTATTACAAAAATAAAATGTTTTATAAAAAAAAAATAATAATCCTTATCTAGCCTTTCTCCCGCTAGAAAAGATGTTGAAGAAAAAGAAAAAAACAAACCTAAAAGAAATAATAATATAAAACTAAATAAAATTTTTTTATCTATATTTCTCCAATAATTATTAACTTTTTCTCTAAAACTATTTATTTCCATATTTTTTAACTATTTTTTTAAAATCATTTCCTCTTTCATTAAAATTTTTATATTGATCGTAGGATGCACTTGCAGGGCTTAATAAAACAGTAGCATATTTGCACTTAAATTTCTTGATGTCTCTCAAAATAAGATGAATAGCATTTTTAATAGTTTTTGCTTTTTCAAACATTATTCTATTCTTGATTTGCTGTTTAAAAAAATTTGTGTTTTTACCTATTATATAACACTTTATAATATTTTTTTTTACTCCTTCTAAAACAAATTTATCCCCACGTTTAGGATATCCACCAACAATCCAAAAAATATTTTTATTATTTTTTAAAGCAAACTTACTAGACCCAAAACTTGTAGCCTTAGAGTCGTTGATAAAAATTCTATCTTTGCTTTTTAAAATAGTTTCATACCTATGAGGTAAACCTTTAAAAGATCTAAGTGAATTTACAAATGACTGATCGCTGATCTTTAAATTTTTACACACAGCATGTGCAAAACTTAAGTTTTCCACATTAATTTCAGACTCTAAGTATTGGTTGTTAATTTTTTTTCTTAATTTTTTGATTGTTGCAATGTTTATTAGATCAACTTTACTTAAAAAAAAATTTTTTTTAAATTTTTTTAACAATTCTTTATTATTCAAATAGGCGAAATGCTTTTTTTCTTGATTAGAAAAAATTTTTAATTTTGAGTCGATATATTTGTTCATTGAATTATGCCAGTCTAAATGATCTTTAGAAATATTTAAGAGAATGGCATGATTAGGTTTAATATGTTTTGAATACGATAACTGAAAAGATGACGCCTCAATAATTACCAGAGGTTGATTTTTTAAATTTAGACTGAGAATAGGTTTGCCAATATTACCGCCTAATTTAACATTGATTTTATTTGTTTTCAAAACATGTTCAATGATTTTACATGTTGTAGATTTTCCGTTTGTACCCGTTACAACTATTGTTTTAATTTTTGGATTATATAAATAAAAAAGATCTAGGTCAGTGATGATTTTTTTTTTATTTTTTAAAAGATATTTTTTTAATTTTGTATTATTTAAGCTTA
>MDTG01384148.1_pt1 | contig 19898 bp, 21 predicted proteins | sample 811421 | NCBI WGS metagenome assembly MDTG01 (sample SAMN05326645, study PRJNA326480) | marine metagenome | isolation source: seawater | place: Pacific Ocean: South East | collected 2011
CTCGGCAACACCCGGATGCTGAAGACCTTCGACTGAGGCGCGCCGATCCGGCGTCGCGCGGCCCCGCGCCTACCCTGGATGCATGAGCAGCCAGCCCCCGCGTCGCCGCCCATCCCCGGGTGTGTACCGTCGGCGGCGCCTCGTCGTGCTCCTCGCATTGATTGCGATCATCGCCGCGATTGTCTGGTTGTTCGTCGCCCAACCGTGGTCGAGCGCTGCGCAGCCGGATGCCGGTCCCAAGCCGACCCGCACGTCATCCGTCAGCCCGACCCCGAGCGCGACAACGCCCGCTCCGACTGACTCTTCGACACCCGAGGCTGCGGCGACCACCGACCCCGGCCCCCTGGAGACCGCACCCCCGACGTGCACGCGCGGAGACGTGACGGTCGAGGCACTCACCGACCAGGACGAGTACGCCTCGGGCCAGAACCCCCAGCTGTCGATCCGGCTCACGAACACCTCGGATGCCTCGTGCACGATCAACGTCGGAACCACGACGCAGTCGTTCACGATCACCAGTGGTAGTGACACGTGGTGGCGTTCGACAGACTGTCAGACCGACCCGAGCGACATGATCGTGACGCTGGAGGCTGGCCAGACAGTCGATAGCGCGACACCGCTGACGTGGGACCGCACCCGCTCATCGGTCAGCACGTGCGACGCCGAGTCGCGCCCGGCGGCAGGCGCTGGTGGTGCGTCGTACCACCTCGCCGTGGAGATCGGCGGCATCGCCTCGGACCAGACCAAGCAGTTCTTCCTCTACTGAGAGCGCGGGTCCTCCGCGGCACGGCCTAATCGTCGTCGCGCATCGCGCGAGCAATGATCTCGCCGACGAGCACCGCGGATGCCGCAGGCCCACGCGCGGGAACCACGGGCAGGATCGACGTATCCGCTACCCGTAGCCCCTCGATACCGTGTACTCGTCCTGCGCCATCGACGACAGGGCCCATGGGCGCCGTGCCACACATGTGGATGGCTGTTCCCAGATGGCTGCGCATCCAGGCGTTCAGCGCTACATCGCTGTCGAGGTCGGCGGCTGCGATCTCGGTTACCCGTCCCCCCATGTGCTCGACGAGGGCGACTGCTTCACGGATGCCCGCGCCGAGGCGTGAGAGGTCAGACTCCTCCTCAAGGTAGCGATACTCGATTCGCGGTGGCGCAGAGGGATCAGCGTCGCGCAGGCTGAGCCTGCCCCGTCCGGTCGGGGCTTGGAGCCCCACGATCAGCGGGAGGTCGTCTCGGTGGGCGATCTGCGCGGCAGCCCGTCGCCCGGAGATGCCTGCCACCGCTCGGAGCGAACGAACAGGATGCCGCAAGCCGGCCGTCATGCCATCGCGCAGCCGCAGCGAGCCGGTGAGCAGGTAGCCGAGAGGCTTGACAGACAGCAGCAGCTCCAGGTCACCCTCGGGGTGCTCCCCGGAATCGATGTTGAGCGCTTCGGGAAAGGCGAATCGTTCGTCCGCGTCGAAGAGCGGGCCTTCCGGCTGCCAGGACAGCGAAATGTCAGGATGATCCGAGAACGCTGCGCCGACCGGCACCCCGGAGCGCACACGGATTCCGAGCTTCTCCAGGTCTTCGGGCATCCCGATTCCCGACGCGAGCAGTATCCGCGCCGAGCCGATGGCTCCTGCCGCGAGCACGATCTCTTCGCCGCGGATGACGCCTCGCGACGTCTCCACCCCGACTGCTCGCGAGCCCTCAAACACGATTCGCCCGACTGTCGTCCTCGGCATCAGGTTCAGGCGGGCAGAGCCTCGGTGCGGCGCGAGATACGACATTGCGGCACTCCCCCGCACGCCGTCGATGATGTTCGAGGGTACGGGTCCCACGCCGGGCGGCTGCTCGCCGTTCTTGTCGGGTTCCAGACGGTGCCCCCGGCTCTGCGCGGCGCCACGGAAGGCTTGCGCGAGTCGACCGGGTTCGGGGCGCTTGACGGGGACGGGCCCGGTGCCTCCGTGAACATCGGATGCGGCAAAGTCGCGGTCAGACTCGAGATCGCGCCAGACCGGGAGGGCGTTCTCGTACTCCCATCGGCGGCCGCCAACGTCGCTCCAGGAGTCGTGGTCGGTGCGTCGGGCCCGGATGAAGTACCCGCCGTTGATCGCGCTGGAGCCGCCGACGACCTTTCCCCGCACCACGGTGTAAGCAAGCTCCGGGGTCAGTTGCCCGAGAAACGACCAGTTTGCCGGGTGGCCGGGCATGGCGCCGCGGATGCTGGCAGCATCCCGCAACTCGGCGGGTATCTCGGGGCCAGAAACCCCGGCTTCGATCAGCACCACGTGGCGGTCGGGTTCCTCGCTCAGGCGTGCCGCAAGAGCGCATCCAGCGGTGCCCGCCCCGACGATAACGGTTGTCACGGATGCTCTCCCCAGGTGTCGCCCATCTTGCGGAACGCCTCATCGATGAGCACGAGGAGGTCGGCATCCGCGTGGCTCAGCCACTGCTCGTAGGACGCGAGCGACAAGCCGAGGCAGGCCCAGGCGATTGCCTGCGGCTCCAGAGCGTCGGCAGGCTGGCGCAGACGTTCGGCCACGAACTCGGCGATGACCTGCCGCCACTCCATGTAGCGCAGCGTGGAGTGCGCCAGCAGAGTCGGCACGTTCAGCAGGAGCCACATGCGCTCGCGGTGGACGGGGATCTCGTCAGCCGGGAATCGGTTGAACTCGATGACCGCCGAGCGCAGCGCATCTCGCAGCGGAACGTCGCCAGGCAGGGCGGTGAGATAGTCCCGCATCTGCCGCAGCAGCTGGTCGAAGTCCCCCCACGGCAGGTCGTTCTTGGATCGGAAGTAGCGGAAGAACGTGCGCCTGCCGATGCCAGCGGCTTCGACGATGTCGTCGACTGTCGTCTGCTCGAAACCACGCTCCAGAAACAGAGCAAGAGCGAGGTGGCTGAGTTCGCCGTGCGTGGTGGCGGGCGCGCGACCGATGCGCGGCCGGCCATCTGGCTGTGCGTTGCTCATCAGCTCTTCCATTCGGCACTGAGTGTCATTAGTATCGGCCACGACGAAGGTTTCGCCAAGGACGTGACGAAACCGCCAGGAGGAGCATCCCATGGAGCCGACGAAGACCGCATCGGAAGTCACCGCCTCGGAGGAAGAGGTCATCGAGTCGAGTTCGCTCGTCGAAGAAGTCTCGATCGACGGCATGTGCGGCGTGTACTGAACAGGTCCTGCGCGACGCCATGAATCGCGACACGCCCTGGCGACTCAGTCCCCAGGTGTCGGTGCGCCCCGAGCCTTTCGGGGCGCTGCTGTACCACTTCGGCACCCGCAAGCTCTCGTTCCTGAAGGACCGGACGCTGCTCGCGATCGTCGAGAGCCTCGATCGAGTCGACAGTCTCGATGAGGCATGCGACGCCGCCGGCGTCGATCCCCGTGACCGCGAGCGGTACTTCGGTGCGCTCGAGACTCTCGCCGGCTCGGCGATGATCGAACAGAGGACGACATGACGCTCGTATCCGATGCCCCTCCGGCCGCCCCGCTTCGACTGGTCGATCACTTCGAGCGAGGACTTGACGCACCCATCTGCCTGACCTGGGAGCTCACCTACGCCTGCAATCTCTCGTGCGTGCACTGCCTGTCAAGTTCGGGCCGCCGGGACCCGCGCGAACTCACGACCGAGGAGTGCCGCGCCGTCATCGACGAACTCGAACGGATGCAGGTCTTCTACGTCAACATCGGCGGCGGTGAGCCGACGGTCCGCAGCGACTTCTGGGAACTCGTCGACTACGCGACGGCGCACCACGTCGGGGTGAAGTTCTCGACGAACGGCGTGAAGATCACCCCCGAGATCGCGGCGCGGCTCGCTGCCAACGACTACGTTGACGTGCAGATCTCGCTCGACGGTGCGACAGCGGAGGTCAATGACGCCATCCGGGGTCCGCGGTCGTACGAGACGGCGATGCGCGCGATGCAGAACCTCGCGGATGCCGGGATGCGCGGATTCAAGCTCTCGGTGGTGTGTACGCGGACGAACATCGGTCAACTCGACGAGTTCAAGGCCATCGCCGACCGATACGGCGCCCAACTGCGGCTCACGCGTCTTCGGCCGTCCGGTCGTGGGGCGGACGTCTGGGACGAGCTGCACCCGATGCGGGAGCAGCAGCGGGAACTGTACGACTGGCTCGTGCGCCACGGCGACCAGGTCCTCACCGGCGACTCCTTCTTCCACCTCTCGGCATACGGATCGTCCCTTCCGGGCCTGAACCTCTGCGGAGCCGGTCGCGTCGTATGCCTGATCGATCCGATCGGAGATGTCTACGCGTGCCCCTTCGCCATCCACGATGAGTTCCTGGCTGGGAATGTCCGCGACGCAGGATTCGCATCCGTATGGCGGCAGTCAGAGTTGTTCACCCGACTGCGGGAACCGCAGTCAGGTGGTGCGTGCTCGTCGTGCCAGTTCTTCGACTCGTGCAAGGGCGGATGCATGGCGGCGAAGTTCTTTACCGGGCTTCCCCTGGACGGCCCTGACCCCGAGTGCGTCCGAGGTTTCGGCGAGGAAGCGCTGAAGAACAAGAATGGTTCACTGCCCCAGCCCTCTCAAGACCACTCGCATCGCACCTCGCCGCCGAGACCGCGTCCCGTGCGCGTGACGATCCGCCGCCGCGATCAGATCGATGCGCCGCCCGTGAGTGCCTGCGCTGAGAGCCCGCTTGCCGGGTTCACCCCCATCTCGACCGACGCCCAGGAGGGTGTCGACATCCTGGGAGGCATTCACTCCCACTCCTCGTGAAGCCACCGTCCTCGACGACCGCGCCGCGGTCGCGGCGGCTTTGCGCGCCCAAATGAAAGGTAAATCATGGCTGGAAGAGTCGAAGGCAAAGTCGCCCTCATCACCGGAGCCGCCCGCGGTCAGGGCCGAAGCCACGCGTTGCGGCTGGCCGAGGAGGGAGCGGACATCATCGCGGTCGACATCTGCGGACCCGTGCCGAACCTGCAGTACTCCCACGCGACCGAGGAGGATCTGGCGGAAACCGTTCGTCAGGTCGAGGCGCTCGACCGTCGCATCATCGCCACAAAGGTTGACGTGCGGGACCGCGAAGCATTCAAGAAAGCGATCGACGACGGCGTCGCGGCCTTGGGCAAGCTCGACATCGTCGTCGCCAATGCAGGGATCTGCATCATTGCCTCATGGGACGAGGTCACGCCTCAGATCTGGGACGACGTCGTGTCGATCAATCTGACCGGCGTGTTCAACACCGTCCAGCTGGCCGCGCCTCACGTCATCGCCGCCGGGGGCGGATCGATCATTCTGACCAGTTCCGCGGCGGGACTGAAGGGCTTGCCATTCTTGATGCCCTATGTGGCCTCGAAGTTCGGTGTCACGGGTATGGGCAAGGCCTTCGCAGCTGAGCTCGCTATACACAACATCCGTGTCAACACCCTCCACCCCACGGGTGTGGAAACGCCGATGGGTGAGATGGGTGGGGCGTTTCCGCCGCTCTTGGAGAAGAACCCCGTGCTGGGAGGGATGCTGGCCAACATGCTGCCGATCCAGGCAACGGAGCCACGCGACCAGTCCAACGCCGTGCTGTTCCTCGCCAGCGATGAGGCGCGCTATGTCACGGCTCTGTCGATGACCGTTGACGCGGGAAACACCGAGTACTGAGAAGAAGGAACCTCTTATGGGAATGCTCGAGGGCAAGGTTGCCCTCATCACCGGAGGGTCGCGGGGTCAAGGCCGCGCCCACGCCATCACCTGCGCTCGGGAGGGCGCAGACGTGATCATCATCGACACGCTGGATCAGATCGCCAGTGTCGCCTATCCGATGGCTCAGCAGGCCGACATCGACGAGACCGTTCGGCAGGTGGAGGCCCTCGATCGGCGCATCGTTCCGGTAGTCGGGGATGTCCGCAGGCAGGCAGACCTCGATCGTGCGGTCTCGGAGGGGATCGCGGCGCTCGGCAAGATCGACATCCTGATCGCCAATGCCGGGATCTTCTCGCTGGCTCCCGCGCACGAACTCACCGACGAAGCATGGGACGACATGATCGCCGTGAACCTCACCGGAGTCTGGAAGTCGGCAAAGGCTGTGCTGCCCCAGATGATGGAGCAGGGCGGGGGCTCCATCGTCATGACGTCATCGATCAACGGCCTCGAGCCGGGCGCCAATTACGTGCACTACTGCGCGGCGAAGTTCGGCGTTGTCGGAATCATGAAGACTCTCGCGCTTGAGTATGCGCCGCACGGGATCCGAGTGAACTCGGTACACCCGGGCGCCATCCTCACGCCCATGACGAGTTGGCAAGGCGCGTGGGACATGATGAGCGGCAAGCCGCCCGGGGAGGGGACCGAGGCCGACATGCTGGAAGCCGGCTACCACTTCCATGCGCTCAAAGGCCACGGCTTCCTCGACCCGCAACGGATCGCCGACGCAGCGCTCTGGCTCAACTCCGACCTGGCCTCGTCGGTCACCGGCATCACGGTGCCCGTCGATGCAGGCCACCTCCTCATTCCCGGCGTCAACGCCACCCCCGTCAAGTAACCGATCCCGTCACAACCGAATACCGACGAACAATCGAACATCACACGATCAGTCGAAGGAGCAAACATGGGAGTCCTCGAAGGCAAAGTCGCCTTCATCACTGGAGCCGCGCGCGGGCAGGGACGCTCGCACGCCGTCCGTCTGGCCCAAGAAGGCGCAGACATCATCGCGGTCGACATCGCCGCGCAGATCGACTCGGTCCCCTATCCGCTGGCCACGCCGGAGGAGCTTGCCGAGACCGTCTCGCAGGTCGAGGCGCTCGACCGACGCATCCACGCCGTGCAGGCCGACGTGCGCGACCGTGCGGCGCTGCAGGCGGCGTTCGACGACGGAGTCGCCCTTCTCGGCGGCGTTGACATCGTGCTCGCCAACGCCGGCATCGCGCCGATGTCGATGCATCCGTCCCCCCAGGAGTGGTACGACGTCATCGACGTGAACCTGACCGGCGTCTACAACACGGTCGAGGTCGCAAAAGACGCGCTCATCGCCCGGGGCGGCGGGGCGATCGTGCTGACCAGCTCGACGGCCGGGCTCGCCGGCATCGGGGGCAGCGCGCCCGGCGGGCTCGGCTACACCGCTGCCAAGCACGGCGTCGTGGGGCTCATGCGCTCATATGCGAACCAGCTGGCTCAGCACAGCATCCGGGTCAACACGATCCACCCGACCGGTGTGAACACCCCGATGGTGGTCAACGACGCGATGCAGGAGTTCTTGCAGAGCGACCCGCAGCTGAGCAACGCGATGGCCAACGCGCTTCCGGTTCCGATGATCGAAGCGGTCGACCTGTCCAACGCGATCCTGTTCCTCGTCTCGGATGCCGGACGCTACGTCACCGGGGTCACGCTGCCCGTGGACGCCGGGTTCCTCAACAAGCGCTGACGAAGGGAGCAGATCATGGGAAGGGTAGAGGGCAAGGTCGCCTTCATCACCGGAGCAGCTCGCGGACAGGGCCGCTCTCACGCCGTGCGTCTCGCACAGGAGGGCGCCGACATCATCGCCATCGACGTGTGCGAGCCGATCAACGCGGTTCCGTACGACCCGGCAACGGAAGAGGACCTGGCCGAGACGGTGCGCCAGGTCGAGGCGCTCGACCGCCGCATCGTCGCGACGAAGGCGGACGTGCGCGACATGGCGCAGGTCCAGAAGGCCATCGACGATGGCGTCGCGCAGTTGGGACGACTGGACATCGTCTCGGCGAACGCGGGGATCTCGGGCCGTCCGAACAGGTCGGAGGACATCCCCGACGACGAGTGGACGGACATGCTCGACATCAACCTCTCCGGGGTGTGGCGGTCGATCCGCGCCTCGATCCCCCACCTGCGGGCGGGGGGACGAGGCGGCTCGGTCATCATCACCAGCTCGGATGCCGGTCTGTTCGCGTACGAGAACATCTCGCACTACGTCTCGGCCAAGCACGGCGTCATCGGACTCATGCGCACGCTCGCGCTCGAGCTCGCCCGCGACATGATCCGTGTCAACGCGATCTGTCCGACCACGGTCGACACCGACATGGTGCAGAACGATGCGATCTACCGGCTGTTCCGTCCGGACCTCGAGAACCCGGGAAAGCAGGACTTCGCCGATGCGGCGGTGCAGATGAACGCCCTGCCGATCCCCTGGGTGGAAGCGGTGGACATCTCCAACGCGCTGCTGTTTCTCGCATCCGACGAGGCGCGCTACATCACCGGAGTGGCGCTTCCCGTCGACGCCGGCGCCGCGGTGAAATGACGCGTGAAGGAGCGGGAAGGACGTGATGGCATGACGATGCACGCGCTGTCCGCGCCGGAGGACGCGGAAACACTCCGTGAGAACCGTGCGCGCATCGCCGGGCGTCTGGTCGGCCGCGAGCGGGAGCTGGAGCTCACGCTCGCGGCCGTCGCCGCCGGTCGCGACATCGTGCTCGAGGGTCCTCCCGGCACGAGCAAGACCACGATCCTGCGCGCGATCACCGAGGAATGGGGCATCCCGCTGCTGTTCGTCGAAGGCAACGCCGACCTGACCCCGGCAAAGCTCGTGGGTCACCACAACCCCGCGCGGGTCCTGCGCGAGGACTACTCGCCCGAGAACTTCGTGCCCGGCCCGCTCCTGGAGGCCATGCAGCAGGGCGGCTTCCTGTACATCGAGGAGTTCAACCGCGCGCCAGAGGACACGCTCAACACGCTGCTGACGGCGATGGCCGACCGCTCCATCACGGTGCCGCGGGTCGGGAGGATCGAGGCGCAGCCGACGTTCCGGGTGATCGCCTCGATGAACCCGTACGACAACGTCGGTACGACACGGCTGTCCACGAGCGTGCACGACCGCCTCAACCGCCTCGCCGTCGACTATCAGTCGACGGCGGACGAGGAACGCATCGTGGCGCTGCGCTCCGGGGCCTCGGGGGCTCTGGGCGAGCGGATGATCGGCGACGCCGTCGCCGTCACGCGCGCCACCCGGACGCACCCCGACGTCCGCCAGGGCTCGAGCGTGCGCGGGGCGATCGACACGGTCCTCGTCGCCGGCCGCCTCGCGGAGCTGCGCGGGGTCGAAGATCCCTACGGGCAGGGGTATCCCGAACTGTTCTACGACGCCATGATCGTGGCGCTGTCGGGACGCATCCACCTCGACGAGGCCGCAGAGACGACGGCGGAGGCCGTCCTGCGCGAGATCTGGGAGGACCGCTTCGTCCTGGAGCCGCACAAGGCGGCGCCGGGATGAAGGGATGTCGCCGCCGACACGCCGCTCGAGAGCGGGCGGCGTCGCACCTCCACCGTGAAAGGCGCCCCGTTGCGGCGGGTGCCGAAGCAGCTCGACGAGAAGCCGACGGTGTTCGACGCCACGGGATCCGGTGCGGGAATGGTCCTTCGTTCCTCAGGCGGTGCGCGGCGCACTGCGGGCTCGGCGCGCGGCGCGACGGCGCCGGGTCAGACCGACGAGACTGCCGAGCTGGTCTCGGCTGCGCCCGAGGCGACGGCGGTCGATCCGGCGGTGCGCGCCCTCGCTCGGCAGATCGCCTCTCGACTGTCCCTGCGCCCGGCGCGTCAGGATGCGACCAGGCGACGCGGCATCGGCGATCTCGTGAGCCTGCCATACCGGGGCGGCTCGGACGAGATCGACCTGGATCGCACGATCGAGGTGCTCGCGGAGCATCCGGTTCCCGAGGACGACGACATCGTCGTGCGGGAGCGGATGCGCACCACCAGATCGGTCGTACTGCTGGTCGATGTCTCGGGGTCGATGCGGGGCGAACGCATCACGACGGCGGCGGCGACGGTGGGGGCGGTCTCTTCGGAGCTCGTCACCGACGCGCTCGCGGTCATCGCGTTCTGGTCGGATGCGGCGATCCTGCTGCGACTGGGAGACACCGTCACACCGATGAACCTGCTCGACGAGATCCTGCGCATTCGGGCGCAGGGCCTCACGAACGTCGCCTTCCCCCTGGAGCTCGCACAGCAGCAGCTCGCCCGGGTGCCGGCGCGGGACGCGCGTGTGCTGCTGCTCTCGGACTGCGTGCACAACGCGGGCCCCGACCCGCGGCCGCTGGCCGCGCGTCTGCCGCGCCTGGACGTGCTCCTGGACGCGACCGGGGAGAAGGACATAGACCTGGGCCGCGAACTCGCGGCCAAAGGGCGCGGCCTGTGCCGCGTGATACACGGATACCGGGACGTCGCGCCGGCCGTGAGCGAGATCTTCGCGGGCCGTTGACCCGCGAGAGAAAGAGGAGGACAGATGAGTTGGTGGCCATGGCGGCAGAATCCGTGGTTCGAGACGGTACTGGAGGCACAGCGCCGGGCGAAGAGGCGGCTCCCGCCGTCGGTGTACGCGGCGCTCGTCGCCGGATCGGAGCGCGGCGCGACGCCCAGGGACAACACCGACGCGTTCGCTGAGCTGGAGTTCGCGCCGCATGTGGCCGGCCACCAGGCACAGCGCGATCTGTCGACGACCGTGCTCGGCATCCCGATCTCGCTCCCGGTGCTCATCTCGCCGACGGGTGTGCAGGCGGTCGATCCGGAGGGTGAGGTCGCCGTGGCTCGTGCTGCGGCGGCGCGCGGGACGATCATGGGCCTGAGCTCGTTCGCGAGCAAGCCCGTCGAGCAGGTTGTCGAGGCCAACCCGAACACGTTCTACCAGCTGTACTGGACGGGGTCGAAGGAGCAGATGGTCCAGCGCATGGATCGGGCTCGCGCTGCCGGCGCGAAAGCCCTCATCGCGACCCTGGACTGGTCCTTCTCGATCGGGCGGGACTGGGGCAGCCCGTCGATCCCCGAGAAGCTGGATCTGAAGGCGATGATCGCGATGGCCCCCGAGGCCGTGCGCCGGCCCGGCTGGACGCTCGACTTCCTGCGCAGCGGCCTTCCCGACCTCACCGCGCCCAACCTGCAACCGCCCGATGGGGCGGCGCCGACGTTCTTCGGGGCCTACTACGAATGGATGCAGACCCCGCCGCCCTCCTGGGAAGACGTGGAGTGGCTACGCAAGGAGTGGGGCGGGCCTTTCCTCCTGAAGGGGATCACCCGGATCGACGACGCAAAGCGCGCCGTCGACATCGGTGCCGATGCGATCTCGGTCTCCAATCACGGCGGGAACAACCTCGACACGACACCGGCTACGATCCGGTGCCTTGAGCCGATCGCCAACGCGGTGGGCTCACAGCTTGAGGTACTCCTGGACGGTGGCATCCGTCGCGGTGGGGACGTCGCCAAGGCGCTCGCGCTCGGTGCTCGTGCCGTGATGATCGGTCGCGCATACCTGTGGGGGCTCGCCGCCAACGGACAGACCGGTGTCGAGAATGTTCTGGACCTGCTCCGGATGGGTCTGGATTCCGCCGTCCTCGGGCTCGGGCACTCCTCGATCACCGAACTCTCACCCGCCGATCTTTGGATCCCGTCCGACTTCTCCCGAGCTCTCGGTGCACCGACGGACGCTCCGGCGCCGCGCCGGCGCCCCGCGGCATCCGGGAAAGGAGCTGCTTCAGCTGCCAAGGCATGATGGCTCAATGAGCTTTCCCCGAGCGGACCGGACCGCATCGACGATGGGGGGTGTCGCCCGGCTCGCCTCGCGTACGTGGCAGGAAGCCGGCGGCATCATGGTCGTTCCCCTCGGATCGACCGAACAGCACGGGCCTCACCTGCCGCTCGACGTGGATGCGCGGATCGCGACCGCGGTGGCGGACGACCTCGTCGCGCGGTGGCGTGCCACCGGTCGTGACGCGTGCGCGGCCCCGGTCGTTTCGTTCGGCGCGAGCGGCGAGCACGCCGGGTTCGCTGGCACTGTCTCGATCGGCACGGAGGTTCTTCGGGCGATGATCATCGAGATCGGCCGCTCGGCGAGTGAATGGACCGAGCGGCTTGTCTTCGTGAACGGCCACGGCGGGAACGTGGATGCCGTAAGCAGCGCCGTGCGGGTGCTGGGCGACGAGGGTCGGGATGCGCAGTGGCTGCCGTGCGAAGTCGGTGGCGCCGATCCCCACGCCGGTCGCGCGGAGACATCGATCATGCTTCACCTGGATCCGGGCGCGGTGCGGCTCGACCGGGCCGAGCCAGGCGATACTCGGCCACTCTCGGCGATCCTTCCTGATCTTCGTCGAGCGGGAGTCGCCGCGGTGTCGCCCAACGGGGTGCTCGGCGATCCTTCCGGCGCGAGCGCGCAGGAAGGCGAATCCGTGCTCAAAGCGATGTGCGATCTCGCGTGGCAGCGCGCGCAAAGGACATCGTCGTGACCCTTCCCGACGGATACACGGTACGGATCGGCCGCCATACCCGGGTCGTCGATGACGGTGCGGTGCTGATCGGCGGAGCACCGGCCCGGGTCGCTCGACTCGCCGCTGCTGCCCAGTCACGGATGACCGGGCGCGAGGTCGTCGTGACCGACAGTGCGTCGCGGGCGCTTGCCGAGTACCTGCTTGAGAACGGCTTGGCCGATCCCGTCGCGCAGCGCCTTCCTCCCGCTGATCTCTCACAGCTTTCCGTCGTGATCCCGACGATGGACCGGCCGCGCCTGCTTGCGCGGCTCCTGCACAGCCTGCCCGAGGGGCTTGCCGAGGTCGTCGTCGTCGACGATGGGTCCGACGATCCGCACGCCGTCGCGGAGGTTGTCGCGGCGGCGGGAGCGCGACTGCTCTCGCACGAGACGAATCTCGGTCCCGCGGCGGCTCGGAACACCGGAACTGCGGTGGTGTCGACGGAGTTCATCGCCTTCGTCGACACCGACGTCATCCTTGACCCCGAGTGTCTCTCGCTGCTCGTTCGCCACTTCGCCGATCCGCGACTCGCGCTCGCCGCCCCCCGCATCATCGGCGCACGCGCGTCGACACCGACCTGGATCACCCGGTACGAGGACGCCCGCTCGTCCCTCGATCTCGGAGCCGTATCCGCGGCGGTCAAGCCGCAGACACGGGTCGCCTGGGTGCCGACGACGTGCGTCGTGGTGAGGCGCTCGATGCTGGGCGAGGGGTTTGATCCGCTCCTTCGCGCAGGCGAGGACGTGGACCTCGTCTGGCGACTGACAGACGCCGGGTATCGGGTGCGGTTCGAGCCGGGGGCGATCGCTCAGCACGAGCATCGGGCGCTGCCTCGGCAGTGGCTTGCGCGCAAGTTCTTCTACGGCACCGGCGCCCAGCCGCTGGCGGAGCGGCATCCCGACAACATCGCACCGGTCATTTTCGCTCCGTGGAGTCTGCTCGTGTTCGTTGCTGCCGTCGCTCAGCGGCGCTGGTCAACGCCGGTAATCGCGGTGACCGTCGGAGTGGTGATTGCGAGGATCGCTCGTCGAGTCGGGCACTTGCGGCATCCGTGGCGGGAGTCCGCGCGTCTCGCAGGCAACGGCCTTCTCTCTGCGATCGCACAGGGGATCGCGCTTTTCGTACGGCACGGGTGGCCGCTCGCCCTCCTCGGGTCGCTCCTGTCGCGACGGATTCGGCGCGCGACAGTCGTCGCGGCCATCGCGGACACGGTGTGGGAGTACGCGAGGTTGCGACCTCGGCTTGATCCGGTGCGATTTGCGCTCGCTCGGCGGCTGGATGATCTTGCCTACGGCGCTGGCGTGTGGTGGTCGTCGCTGCGGGGAAGATCCGTCCGAGCCCTGCTGCCGGCGATCGTTCGCACTGAGCGTCCGTCCGCGCGGCAGCGGCAACAGGGATAGGGCGACAGCGAACTACCCTGGAAGGATGGCTGGGAAGAAGGGCGCGAAACCGCTGGAGTTCCGCAACACGCAATTGGCTGATGCGCTTCAGACGCAGGACGTCGCAGCCGTTGCTTTTGCCCTGCGGCACGGTCCGACAGTGGTGCCGCTCATGAAGCCGGGGCAGCGCGACAATCCGCTCGACGTTGGTGAGGTTTGGACCTTTCGCGACCCGAACACCGGACAGGTCGCTCTCCTTCTGTTCAGCAACGCGGCAAACAAGCCGGCGACCCTTCCCCCGGCGGTCGCGCTGATGCCGCCGGCAAGCCTCAAGTCCTTTCTGCAGGCGCACCGCGACGAGATCACGACAGTCTTCTTCGACCTGGCGGGGCCTCATCCGATGCAGGCGAGCCCAGCCGACGTGCTTGCCGCTCTCGAGGTCCGGATCGAGGACTAACTGTGATGTTCAGGGACGTTGTTGCGTGAATCGCGTGTGATCTGTTGATGGGCGAAGGCCTCCCGTTGCGAGAGTGGAGCTGTCGAGGAACCGCTCACGCACTTAGGAGGCCTTCGTGTCCCACGCTAACGCTGCTCTCACTCCGCGCGCTCGTTTGCGGCTGGCCAAGCTCATCGTCGAGGAGCGTTGGCCGGTCGCTGTCGCGGCGAAGATGTTCATGACCTCGCCGTCGACAGCACGGAAATGGGCCGCGCGGTTCCAGGCCGAAGGGCCTGCGGGGATGACCGACAGGTCCAGCCGACCAAGATCGATGCCGACCAAGACGCCACCGGCGATGGTCAAACGGATCGTGAGGGCACGCTGGCGCAGACGGCTCGGGCCGGTGCAGATCGCCGGAGAGTTGGGGCTGCCCGCGTCGACCGTCCACGCTGTGCTCGTGCGGTGCCGGATCAACCGGCTCAGCCACATCGATCGGGTCACCGGTGAGCCCATCCGACGATACGAACACGATCGTCCCGGGTCGCTGATCCATGTCGACGTCACCAAGTTCGGGAACATTCCCGACGGCGGTGGGTGGCGGTTCGTCGGCAAACAACAGGGCGATCGGAACCGGGAGGTGACAGCGAAGCGGACCGGGCAGCGCCATGCCCACTACGAACCCCACATTGGCACCGCGTTCGTTCACACCGTCATCGACGACCACTCCCGCGTCGCCTACGCCGAGATCTGCACGGACGAGAAAGCAATCACCGCGATCGGAGTCCTCGAACGCGCAACCGCCTGGTTCGCCGATCACGGCGTCACGGTCGAGCGCGTCCTCTCCGACAATGGCTCCGCCTACAAGTCCTACGCCTGGCGAGACGCTTGCGCAGCGCTCGGGATACGCCACAAACGCACACGCCCCTACCGGCCACAGACGAACGGCAAGATCGAACGATTCCACCGCACCCTCGCCGACGGCTGGGCCTACGCCCGCTTCTATGGATCCGAGGCCGAACGCCGAGCCGCACTACCCGGCTGGATCCACTTCTACAATCATCACAGGCACCACTCCGCCATCGGAGCCCCGCCCAGCAGCAGGATCGAAAACAACCTGCCTGGACAGCACAACTAACCCGGCCGGCAGCTAGAAACCTGGTCCATCGTCGGAGCGCCCAGCGCCGGGTCGCCGGCCCGGCCGCACCGTATGCAGACTCAAGTCCCCGAGTGCGCCACGGAGATTCTTGGATGCGGCATCCACCACTGTCCGGTAGCCGAGGCGTTCGGCCTCGGCCCGCCGCTGGGCAGCTTGCATCACAGGTCTGATTTCGCCGGCGAGGCTCAGCTCGCCGATCGCTGCGGTCCCCTTGGCGAGGGCAGTCTCACTGACGGCGTTGGCAACGGCGACCGCAATCGCGAGGTCCGCCGCGGGCTCGGCCAGGCGCACACCTCCGACCGTCGACACGTAGACGTCGTGGTCGCTGACGATCACACCTGCTCGGCGTTCGAGCACGGCAAGCACCATGGCAACGCGTGAGGCCTCTACGCCGTTGACGATGCGCCGCGGGTTCGGTGCGGAGGTCTTGATCGTGAGCGCCTGCACCTCGACCGGCAGTGCCCGGCGCCCTTCCATCGCGATCGTGACGCAGGTACCCGCTACGGGGTCGCCGTGCCCGAGGAACAGCGCGCTCGGGTCGGCGACCTCCTGGATGCCGTCACCGGTCATGTCGAAGCATCCGACCTCATCGGTCGGACCGAATCGGTTCTTCAGAGCGCGAACGAACCGCAGCGAGCTTTGGCGGTCGCCCTCGAAGTGGCAGACGACATCGACGAGGTGCTCGAGGATGCGGGGGCCGGCGATCGTCCCGTCTTTCGTGACGTGCCCGACGATGATGACCGGTAGTCCCCGTTCCTTCGCGACGCGGATGAGTGTCGACGCCACCTCACGCACCTGGGACGGATGCCCCGCCGCCCCCTCGTGCATCGCCGACGACACGGTTTGCACCGAGTCGACGATCAGGAGGCTCGGCTGGACCTCGTCGACGTTTCCGAGGATCGTCGCGAGGTCGGTCTCGCTCGCGAGGTACAGCTCGTCGTGCAGGGCACCGGTGCGCGAGGCCCTGAGCCGGACTTGAGCTACAGACTCTTCCGCACTGGCGTAGAGAACCCGGTGGCCGGATGCCGCGGAGTGCGCCGCGACATCCAGCAGCAGCGTCGACTTGCCAACTCCTGGTTCGCCGGAGAGCAGGATTGCGGCGCCGGGGACAAGCCCGCCACCGAGGACGCGGTCGAACTCTCCGATGCCGGTCGTTCGGCGGGGCGCATCGGATGCCGAGACCCGCGTGATCGGTTGCGCAGCGCGATCGGCGCTCGGCGCCGTGGGGGCGAGCGTCCGCACGATCCCGGTCTGCTCGGCTGCCTCGACCACCGTTCCCCACTGCTGGCATTCGCCGCAGCGGCCGACCCACTTGACCGTTGTCCAGCCGCACTCGGTGCACCGGTAGGGAGCGGCGGTGGTCGGGCGTTTGGCCATGCGATCAGGCTAGCCGTGGCATCCGACACCGCCTCTCGGCGCGCCCTGCCCTGTGGCTCATCAGTCGGCGGAAAGGACCGCCTCACCGACGACCTGTTGGGTCAGCGGCACCGAGTAGGCCATGAGGGCGCCGGCCTGCGCGTCACGGAAGATCCGCTGGATCGGGGAACTCAGCAGGAAGCTCCCGCCGCCACCGACGCGGAGCGCCTCGGCCGCTGCCTGCTTTGCCACCTCGTTGGCGAGCATCTTCGACTCGGCGGCGGCGGGCATCGCTTCCTCGGACCGCTCGTCGGCAAGCCAGGCGACGCGCTCGGCGAAAAGGCGTGCTGCCTGCAGCTGCGTCCACAGCATGCCGGTCTCCATCTGCACCCACTGGTTCTCGGCCTGGGAGGGCGCGCCGCCCTTGCTCTTGCGGGCGGCGGTGGCATAGGCATCCATCGCCGACTCGGCGATGCCGATCGAGAGCATCCCGAAGCCGACGGTGATGAGGTTGGCGTAGTCGGCAGGGGGGAAACCGCACCGGCGGGATGCCAGCAGCGGCGTGTTCTCGAACAGCACCGTGCGGCTGCGCGTGGCGCGCATTCCGACGGTCTCGTCGATGGGAGGGAAGCTGATGCTGTCATCCACAGTCACCCCGAAGAACGCCGGGACGCCGTCGATGCTGGTGTTGACGAGCATGTGGTCGGCGGCCTCGGAGCCGGACACGAACACCTTGCGGCCGGTGAGTGTCCAGTTCTCGCCGGCGGGAGTCGCGTCCTGCTGGGGCGCGAGGAAGAACCTGCCGCCGGCGGGTTCGGAGAGCGCGTTGACGAATCGCTTGCCAGTCCGCAGCTCGGCGGCGAAGAATGCTGCCTCGTCGGGACTCGACATCGTCACGAGCGCGTGAGCTGCACCGATGTGCATGAGCCAGACGGTGGCGACGGCGGGATGATGGGCGGCGAGGATCCGGACCGTGTGCGCCAACGTCACGTAGGACAGGCCCTGGCCGCCGTGCTCCACCGGGAGGAACGCGGCATCCAGTCCCGAGGCCGACAGGGCGCGCAGGTGTTCGACCGGTAGCCGAGCGTCACGGTCGTCGTCGGCAACGGTCGCCGCGAACTCCTCAGCGAGCGTTGTGACGGTGTCGATCCAGTATTGCTCGGCAGCGGGGACGGCGAACGGGGAGCGTCGGGTGAGCATGAGTGTTTCCTTGGTCGAGAGAGGTCAGGCGGGGGTGAGGCTCCGGGTACGGCCCGGCTTGCTGCGCACGTGCCGACCCAGGTGACGCCGGAGCGCCGCGCGAGAGGTCAGCACGAGAACGATCAGCGTGATGGCGTAGGGGAAGGTCTGGTAGAGCTCGCTCGGCAGCTGAATCGCGGTCGACTGCGCCAGCAGCGAGAAGCTCTGCAGGAAGCCGAACAGCAGCGCGCCGATCGCGATGCCCACGGGCGTCATCCGCCCCATGATCACGATCGCCAGCACGATGTAGCCGCGCCCTGCCGTGATGTCGGGGCTGAACGCGCCGATCGAGCCGAGGGTGATGACACTGCCCGCGAGTCCCGCGAGCGCCCCGCCGATCAGCAGCGTCCGGGCCCCGATCTGGCGCGGGCGGACGCCCCGAAGCGCCGCCGAGGTCGGGTCGGCACCGACGGCGCGCACCTGCAGGCCGAAGCGCGTGAAGCGGAACACCGCCCAGGCGGCGATGGCGAGCACGAGGGCGCCGTAGACGAGGGGACTCTGCCCGAACAGGGCAGGCCCGATGAGCGGGATGTCGGTGAGGATGCCGAGATCGAGCTTGGGTGCCGTCGGCACCGAGACGTTGGTTTGACCGGCGGGCACCCACAGTTGGTAGAGATAAGTGGACAGCCCCAGGCCCAGCATCGTGATCGCGAGCCCCACGACGATCTCGTTGGCGCCGAGGCGGTATACGACGACGTTCATGAGGGCAGCCAGGACGAGTCCGGTGAGCATCGCTGCGACCAGGCCCGCGACGAGTCCCGCGAAGCTCGCGACGAACACGGCCACGAACGCGCCGAGGATCATCATTCCCTCGATACCGAGGTTCAAGCGGCCCGCGCGCTCCACGAACCCCTCGCCGAGCCCGGCGATGACCAGGGGTGTGGCGAGCACGATAGCTCCCGCCAGGATGGAGGCCCACAGCTCGATGCTCATGATCGCTCCTCCGCGCCAGATGCCGGGGTGGGTTCACCGTCGGGAGTGACTGATGCGACATCCGTCAACGGAGGCGCCGCAGCGGGCCTGGCCGCCCCCGACCGCGCCGTAACACCGGCGACGGCGGCGACCCCCAGCAGCAGGACCCCCTTGATGACGTCGGCGATCGAAGAGGGCACGGTGCCCGTCGCCGATTGGATGCCCAGGGCTCCTGCGGTCAGCGCGGAGAAGAAGAGTGCGGCGAGCAGGATGCCGCCGGGCAGGAGCGCTCCGAGGAGGGCTACGGCGAGGCCCGAGAACCCGACGCCGCCGGAGACGGAGTTGAAGAGGCGCTCATTGACCCCCGCCACTTGTAGCCAGCCGACGACGCCCGCGCCGGCACCGGAGACGAGCATCGTGCCGTAGAGAGTTCGCGCGCGGGTTGTTCCCAAGCGCAGGGCCAGGCGGGGGCGTTCGGCGAACACGCCGATGCGGGTGGCCTGTGAGGTGCGCCGCCACCACTCGAACAGCACGGCGACCACGATGATCAGCAGCACGCCGATGTGCGCGCGTGTGCCGGGAATCAGATCGGGCAGAGCGGATGCCTCGGGCAGTTGCTGACTTTGCGGGGTGGCGGTGTTCTCGCCGCTGGCGAGCCACGTGCGCAGCGTCCAGCCGAGGAACCCCGCGGCGATGTAGTTCAGGAGCAGCGTGGACAGGATGATGTTCACGTGCCAGCGCTCGGCAAGCCACGCCGGCAGCAGGGCGAACGCGGCACCGCCCAGGGCCCCCGAGACCATGCCGATCACCCAGTAGACCGGGGCCGGGACCCCCTCGCCGAACAGGCCGGCTGTGCCGAGGGTTGCGGCGGTGGCGAAGATCGCGCCGAAGATCACCTGGCCCTCGGCTCCGACCGAGAAGACGCCCGCCCGCAGCGCGGGGATCAGGGTGAGGGCGACGATCGCGATCGGCACTGCCCCGACGAGCAGCTCACCGACACGGTACGGAGAGCTCGACACTCCGGCGATCAGCCCCTGCAAGCCGGCCAGTGGATCGGCACCGGCGATCAGGATGAGTACCGTCGCGACAACAAGCACGGCGACGACGACGGCGCCGGCGAGCATCCACCCGCGAAGTCGGCCGATCACGGATGCTCCCCGTGATCATGCGTGTGACCGCAGGCGCCCGCGGGGCCGGGGAGGAGCACATCGACGA
>MDTG01198162.1_pt1 | contig 19896 bp, 21 predicted proteins | sample 811421 | NCBI WGS metagenome assembly MDTG01 (sample SAMN05326645, study PRJNA326480) | marine metagenome | isolation source: seawater | place: Pacific Ocean: South East | collected 2011
TCTTTACACGAAGTATAAGAAGCACCAAAGTGACGCCATTGAAAGCCATAGACCGGTCCAGCGTCCCCATCGCGCTCAGAGGTGTTCTTGTCCCATATATGGACCCCCACCTGTTGAAGCTCCGAGACATCGGTCGAGCCTCTCAGAAACCATGCGAGTTCTTCGACCACTCCACGAAAAAACATCTTTTTGGTCGTCAACAATGGAAACCCATCGCTGAAATCGTGTTGTAGCGTCGCACCAAAGGTGGATTGTACCAAGCCGTTTCGGGTGACACGGCTTTCGGATGCCAGGCAGCGTTGGAGTAAAGATAAATAATCGTGTTCAATTGACATGTTTGTTGTTTTGCTTCCATACATTGACATATGTTTTGGATCCGGGTGGGATGGATTTGGACATTTGATAGCATGATTCGTAAAACCTGTATTTTTCGTGGTGTACAAAGGGTAGGATTGCCAACTCTTGGTAGCATCGACAAAAGTGTCGATTGCATTCTTGAACGGTTTTGGTTCCTATGGGCGTTTTGATGATAAATTTCAACATCGTGGTTTTAAAAGGTGAGTGTGCTTTGTTTATAGTGTTGATCGTTGTTGGTGCGTTTACGTTTGTTGGTTCCTGACGTGTCTAGATGGATGTCATCTAGGTTGAGGGTCCTTGAGGTCTCTTGTGCGTGTTCGACGTTGTTGATGTATACCCATTGAAGTGGTATATTGGTGGTGGGTGCATAATTGTCATTGGTCCATTGTATGGAACATGTTTGTCTACGTGTAGTTGCTTTATATACACCCATAAACAGTCGATGTTGCCATTCAGGGTGCGTGTCATCTTTACCCCAGGATACGATAACAGGTCTGTCCACGCGCTCATTGTCCGATATAGACAATATAGATACCTCATCATGTCGATATGGTTGTTCGTCGGCAATGATACATATGTACGAGATACCACTAAACAACGGTTTCAAACGATTCGAGACCTCGCTTGGAACCCTATTCACAAAACCATTCTCGATAAAAAAGACAAGTATATATAGCCTAACAACCTTTTTGAGTACCTCAAACGGTAGTGTGAATATATATTCTGATTTTCCTGGTAGATTGATTCTGTGTTTGTCTATGAAAGCGGTTAGGTTTTTTTTGAGCGCGCTTTCTATGTAGGGTGGGTTGGGTACGGAAAATATATGTTCTATAAATAGATTGTTTTGTTGTTGTAGTTCTCTGTCTCGTTGTTTTAATCGTTCTAGGTTCATGGTGTATCCAATTTTGGTGTATAGTTGTGTGTTGTTTTTGTGTCTGGCGAGATAGATATACCCTTCCCATTTGAAATCCTGATCACAGTTTATGGATGAGTGTCCTATATAATGAGAACTTGTAATATATTTAGAATATGTTATCATTTTTTATTATATATGAAGAATTTATACACTCGTTCGGGTACTATGTATCAATTATTGAATCGATACATCACGGACGATTTAACTACGTTAACCTTGGTGTTGCCTTATTTGTCGTTGAGGGACCTTGCACGATTTTCAATGACTTGTAACGCGGTCAAGGATAGTATATCTATGTATTATGGTTCTTATGATGATTTTCGTGATCGATTGATACAACATTTTGATTTGTGTCAATGTGTGACATGCCATGTTTGGCGTCGTGAATTGTTTTTAGAAAACTGTGGTCATTGCGAGGAGCCGATTTGTGAGGGTCATGGTGACGGTCGACACTGCAATGAATGTTCGAGAGAATTCTGTGACGATTGTCTAGAATCCTATCTTGTGATATGTGAACAATGTGTGAATGATGTGTGTGTGAATTGTGCTGGATCCGAAAACGGTTACACGTACATATGTAAATCATGTGAGCCTTATCTATGATTTATCATTTCGAGGTGTTAAAGGACGTGTACGTCGTTTACGTAATACCATACCTTCTTGGTCCTCTGAAACCGCTTCCTCCATATATTCATCGTCGGATAGCTCTTCGTCGTCTTCGTCCGCTGACAGCTCTGCGTCGGATAGCTCTTCGTCGTCTTCGTCCGCTGACAGCTCTGCGTCGTCTTCGTCGGCTGAACCCGCTTCGTTTTCTTCCTCTTCTTCATTATAATGATAATGGTAATGGTTTTGGCTACTGCTTTCAATAGCTTTTAGTAAAATAACAAATAGTAGTACAACGATTAAAATAATAATTTCTTCCATCGTGGCTGTTTGAGAGTATAAATATGTGTTTTGTTGTGATCAAGTTTATACGCTGATGCACGACTATTACTATTCTTGGTATCATCCGTATGGTTGGCATAATCGTCATTATGGTTTATATGACGGGGGTGCATTTATATTTTTCATATTATTGATTGGTTTAGTGTTTATTGGTCTTGCGGCATGTTTGCCGTGGGATACGAGTACGTATCAATCTACTTATTATAATTCAATGTATCATAAACGATGTGATTGTGGTAAAGATTGCGATAAAGATTGTAATTGTCATTGTCATGGTCTTGGTCATTATGTATGGGAACCAGAAAATGAAAAAAAACAACACGATACAAAACGCTTGACGTTTTAAACATCAAACGGTCCGTACCGTAACAACACAATATTAAAATAACATATACAATATACCTTAATTGTAAAACGTAAATATACCTTAAACACGGTTTACACAACCCAAAAGTTATCTCACGCGCGCTTTACACAGTCCAAACGCTATCTAACACGCGGTTTACACAACTTAAAAGCTATCTCAAACGCGGTTTACACACCCCAAAAGCATGTAAATATACCTCAAACACGGTTTAAAAGCCCAAAAGCACGTAAATATACCTTAAAATCTTTTTACACAACCAAAAAGCACGTAAATATACCTTAAAATCACTTTACACAGCCCAAAAGCTATCTAACACACGGTTTACACAACTTAAAAGCTATCTCAAACGCGGTTTAAAAGCCCAAAAGCACGTAAATATACCTTAAAATCGCTTTACACAACCCAAAAGCTATCTCTCAAACGCGGTTTGCACAACCCAAAAGCTATCTCAAACGCGGTTTACACAACTTAAAAGCACGTAAATATACCCTAAAACGCGGTTTAAAAGCCCAAAAGCACGCCAATATACCTTAAACACGGTTTACACAACCCAAACGCTATCTAACACGCGGTTTACACAACTCAAAAGCACGTCAATATACCTTAAACGCGGTTTAAAAGCCCAAAAGCACGTCAATATGTTTTAAAAGCGTTTTACAGTCCAATACCGTGTTTCGTATAGTGTTTGGTGTTATCCGTATGGTCCAATAGCATGCTTTGTATATAAAGTAATAATAATAATAATAAATAATGTATGATCAAATTATTCTAAAAGGTGATGACAACCATTCGCGCAAAGACAACAACAATCGTCAGGGACAAAGGTGATCACAACAACAACCATCGACGTGTACGTACCTGATAGGATGGATTTGCTTCCATTTCAATTGATATCTGTGATTAGTGATTATGTTGACGCTTGTGACATGATTATGTTTTTAACTTTGTCAAAAAAATTACAAAAATTATTATTAATAGACGATCCAATGGTTTTACCACCTTTACGAATACGTTATTTTCACCTGTTTAAGAATCAACCTAGAGGTGTGTTTCGTATTAATGTGCCGTACGACACTGGTTATGATATACTTGACAAGGTATATTTGGATCGTTCCTTGACGATAAACGCTTCGCAGGCGCTTCCAATGTTAGAGATGTTAAAAATGGACAAAACGTTGCAATCGCTTGTTATACGTCAAGAAAATGGTGTTATGGAAGGACTGACACATGCTATCGTATCGATGTTGATGGTGAACAATTCGTTGGAAAAAATAGTAATGGATAGAATTATCATCTCTTCCGAGGAGGCTATGGTAATTGCAGTCATGATACAAAACAATAAAACGTTAACAGATATTGGTTTATTGTTTAATAATATTGGTAAAGATGGTGTTAAATATATTGCAGATGCGTTAACAAACAATGACACGTTAAAAATAGTTGATATGCGATGGAACGGTCTGGGAACCGCTGGGGGTAAATTCATGGCAACAATGTTGCAGTCAAATAAGTCGATGATAAGTATTAATTTGTATGGAAACTGGATGGGAAATGAAGGTGTGAAACATTTTGCAGAAGCATTACAAAAAAATAACACACTAACCACACTTGTATTGGGTCATAACAACATTGGAGACGAAGGTGCCAAGCATCTCGCAACGATGTTGAAAAAAAATAAAACGTTGCTTGAAATCGATGTATCGACGAATCCGATCCATCAAGGCGGTGCCAAGCATTTTTCAGAATCGCTAACAGCGAATCAAACATTAACCGCTTTGTCTTTGAACGGAGACCGTATAGGAGACGAAGGTGCCAAGCATCTCGCAACGATGTTAAAAATAAATAAAACGTTAACCGTCTTACAATTGGACAGTAATAGTATTTCGGAGGGGGGCGCCAAGCATCTTTCAGAATCGTTAAAAAAGAACAATGTGTTAACCACATTATCATTGTCATATAACAACATTCATGAGGAAGGCGCCAAGCATCTTTCAGAATCGTTAAAAATAAATAATTCACTGACATCGATTGCATTAGAGTCGAATGGGATAGATGTTGAAGGTGCCAAACACGTTGCAAACGCACTAAGGGTGAATCAGACATTGACAAGTATTGATTTGAATAGAAATGGTATGGAAGACGAAGGTGTCAAATACCTTGCAGACGCACTTAGGGTGAATCAAACATTGACCAGGATCGATTTAGTTATAAATGATATTAGAGACGAAGGCGCCAAACACCTTGCAGAATCGTTAGAAATAAATAAAACATTATTACACGTTGATTTAACAGATAATAGAATTAACAGTCAAATGGAAAATAGGTTACGGAATATAAATAAAACAAATAAAGCTGTACAAGTGACACTATAAAAACGCTTGATGTTTTAAAAACATGCGCGACAAACCGGCAGGTACTTGTCCTTGGCGCCGATATCAACCTCTTCCGTGTTGTTGCCCAAACGCTTTGAAAAAATAGCATCCGTTATATTTGAACATAGAGCACAATAAGCTTTTTTGAATACAATATCGTCTACATGTGGTAATAGTTTGTGTATGTTTCCAAAGTTTTGTTTGTTGTAAGTACCGTTGAGAGCGGCAATGAGTACGAGTGTGTTGTGTAGGTGTGGTATGATGGTTTCGATATCGTCAAAGAATTGTCCTTCATCGATGGCGATGGCATCGTATTGGTCGTAGGGTACACCTTGAAGGGTGTGAAAGGTGGCAGAGGGTTTGGCGTGTCCAGCATGTGTTTGGATGACTTTGGCGTGGTTTCGGGTGTCAATGATGGATCGTACGAGTAGTACGTTTTTGTGGATGGCTCTGAGTTTGTCAACGCGTCGTAAGAGTTCGGTGGTTTTGCCCGAGTACATGGATCCTAAAATTAAAATCAATGGCATATATTTATTTAAAAAAAAATAGTTTTTATACTTATTCTCTATTGAATGTTTTTTACTACATCATTTAACATGTACTTTGGTATGTTTTTAGCGATCCTATGGTTGCTTTCGTCATAATACATATATATAATAGATACTAATGGTTTCGGTGGATGGTTACGGACAGTTTCCAACACTTCTAACAAATGGTTGAATCTCTCTTGAAACACTTTATTTCGGTCATGAGATATGTTATTGTATCCATCAGGATTTAATCGTACTACTACATAATGCTCTGGTTTCGTTTCAAATTCGTCGTATAAATCTGAAATACGTTTTTCATCACAATCATAACTACCTGATTTCCACCCGTGTTGATGTTCATCCAATTCGAATTGAATATGAACCTTGTGATGTACATCTAAAAACAACACATCCGGGCGATAATTTTGACATGCTGCGCCGCCAACGCGTACATCATGCGCGAATGGCATATCAAAGTGTTCTTTTAATGCTTTGACATATTTCAATTCAATACGTTCTTTACGTGCTCCATATGCAACAGCACATTCACGACATATACCATGTTTTTTGTATTGTCTTAAAACACCACACCGTTTATAACATACCACACATTCTTTGTTTCCAATATCGTGCATACGAACTTTATGTGTTTTTAAATTACTTTTTTGTTTGCATTTATACGAACACAAATCACAACGATGCCATACAACGTCGATATTATGTTTATCTCGTTTATGTCTTTTTAATTTACCTTTTTGTTTGCATTTAAAGGAACACAAATCACAACGATCCCATACAACGTCGATATTGTGTGCATCAGCTTTATGTTGTTTTAAATGACCTTTTAACTTGCATTTATACGAACACAAATCACAACGATGCCATACAACGTCGATATTATGTTTCAATTGTTTATGTGTTTTTAAATTACCTCTTTCCTTGCATTTATACGAACACAAATCACAACGATGCCATACAATGTCGATATTATGTTTATATTGTTTATGCCGTTTTAAATTACCTGTGATATTGGATTTATAGGAACACAAATCACAACGATGCCATACAGTTTTGCTCATTCGTCGTCTCCAGGGATTGGCTACTTTTTTTGTTAATTTGCCCATGATAAAAAAAACGTCGTGGCTAATCCTGGTGTTCGTGTATGAATGCTCCAATGCGTCTGTTCATGGGTAGTTGCCAGTACATCATTTGTTGGTGTCGTCTTCCGTCAATGTACAATTTGTATATCATAAATGCGACCATGAATACGAAAAAGACGAGGTAGATGATATGGTGGTTGATCCATTGTATGGTGTGGTGGCATCTTCCTCGACCACATATGGAAAAATCGGTGAGTATGTCAAAGATGACGTGAATGTGTGGCGAGTACCCCAAACGTTGTTCGGCATCCTCACACAGGTTGAAGGACCCTAAACGCGCTTTGATATCTGAATTTTGACATGCCGAGGTTTTTAAAAAGAGTGTTGCGGCTTCATGATCTTTTAGATGTTTGTCAAGGTGTTCCATGTAATTTTTTATAAAGTGTCCAAACAGTAGGATAGAACATATGACTGCGAGAATGCGTTTTTTCATTTAATGGTATGTGTTTGTATTATATACTTGTTTTCAGAATGATGGTCCATGATTTCTTCTTGGTGACATATACGTTTTGTACAATGTATGATTGGTCGTGGATGGTGATACGATCGTTTTCTTGTGGAGGTGTGTTGTTGTATACACAGTATCCAATGCGGTGGTTGTCGGTCCATTCAGCGCTGTCAAAGAGTGCCCATTGTAATGTTTGTTTTTCTGGTCTTTTTTGTATGATCCAAGTGCGTTGTAGAGAATCTTTGCGTGCGTTTGAATCATTGAGTATATTTGTTTTATGTGGTGGTGGTATAAAATTTCGTTTGGATGCGCGGTAGCTCATGTTTGTGTATTTAAATGTGTGTGTTTATAGTTAAATATGACTTCTGTTGTATTATCGGATGAGCAACGTGACGATGTTCGTCGTATGTTGGAATCGTTGGGTGGCAAGGTGGATGAGCCAGAAGAGACAAAGGAACCGGTGATAGCGGTGAAGGATCAGGGTAACGATTGTTTTATGGCTGCTCAAAATGGTTCAACGATTGAATGGTCTGTGATTCCACCCGGTTCGTACAAGTATCAATTTGTTCGAGAATCATTGATCACGTTTGTGCCTTTGATATTGTCTGGGGTGTTTTTGGAGGTGGATGAAATTAAACACACATGTCGTGTGTTGGGTATGGAGCCGTATGAATCGTCATCGTCGTTGATAACGTGTTCGGTGGAGCAGTCGGATCCGATATGTATGTTTCATGTGGCAATGATTGCGGAAGGGACAAAACGAAAAATAAGTACGGTTCGGTATGTGTGTTGATGTTTGCATGGATTAATTTTTCCAACCTATATATAGTGGTTTGGTTTGATTAAAAAAACAAAAGTATGTCACGCACAAACAAAACACAATTAACTAAATTATCTGAAGAATCAACCAAAGAAGAGAGTCCTCAACCGTTTGAAGAATTACCACAAATGGAGATGGAAACCAAACAGGATGAATCACATACGACTCGATTGATTTTGGAATGCAATGCAGATGCTGGCGACCTTTCTAAAGGTGTCGTCGTACATTTATCCAATGCCAAACAAGTGTTTGACAATTTAAATATTAAAGATGCTGATTTCAACAAGGGTATTTTAACCGATATTCGTGTCAAATCGATTTATTCAGATTGCTCTGAACCAATCACCATGTCGTTAAACTTGTTTAATCGCGAAGATACCGCTGCCAATGTCACCAACAAAGAAGGATGGTTGCATGCGCCACAACAAACCGATTTTGGAACAGCTGCATCCAATGGTGATGGTACCTACCGTAACCTTGTAAATATCATGCCGTTTGAAAAAACCAGAACCGATTTACAAGTGTACAACCCTGAAGATCTTGCATCCGACCGTTACATTCAACAATATGGTAATTGTAATGCAAAAAACTTAAAAGAAGGTGTGATTGCATTTACCGATGAAAACTATTACCTTGTACGTAAAAATCACATTGCATTACCAGTGATTAAAAACAATTGGGAACAGTTGGGAATCAATTTGGAGGATTGTCATACGTTTGACGACAAGTATGTACAAGTACCAATGCATATCTTTGACCGTGTGGTTCGTGATTTGGAAAGCAAGGTATTGGCTCGCATGCCGTTTACGGATCTAAACAACATCAAAGCAAAGTTTAGCAGCAAGCCATCCAAAGAATACGCAATGGAACATGAAGAGGGCAAACAAGGAAAATACAAGGTATGTGTTGAAATGCAAATGGCATATCAGTTTCCAAGCGGTGGTAAAGGCGTAGAAGAAGAAAAAGAAGAGGCATAAATTATTTAATAACCATTATCATAATTATAAACATTTTTAAACAAACACCATATAATTGATTCTAACCCTACATGATATACCTTATCATATAGATAGCATGAAAAGCTCATGCATTCTTGATTGTTTTTTATTTTCTCTACCCGTTCAAGGACGTAAAACGTGCATAGAAACCTCAACAACTCTTCTTGTATTTCTGCGTTCGAGTGTTGTTTATGTGCGATGTTGTTGTACGCTTGATTTTCTTCTGGGGTGCCAAGTGCTTTTCTGCAAAAGTAGGTATCTATCATGATTCGTTCGTTTTTCCATATCCAAAAGACAACCGCGTTACGAATATCAGCGATGGTGATGCGTTCCAAAAACGGTTTGCTTTGCAATGTGTTTTGGATGCATCTCATCGTGCTGTTTCCCTGTAACTGTTGTCGTATACAAGATTTGATATCGTCTCGAAAGGATTCCAGTTCGTGATGGAATTCGTAATCGATGAGTTGGACATGAAAGTGGTAGAGTAGATCGTCGTTGATGGGTTCGTTGTGTAGTTTGTCAATGTTTTCTTTGAAAAACTGTTTGTTTTTCTGTACACGGTTCATGTTGTTAAAAAGATTGAATAGTATATACTTTATTTTATAGGATAACACAGGATTAAAAGCGTATATTGACACGGTGTCTTAGATCGTTTTCTTCGGCGTTGCTGTTGGATGAAATGTTTGTCATTTCTATACCACCCGCTTCGTTTTCTTTGTATGTGAACTCTTCAACAGATTCTTTTTTACGTTTTTCTTCTAAATCATTTACTTCTCCTATTATTTTATTTACTATCGCCATTTGTTCCTTATTATGACCAATTTTACGTTTGAGTATGGATTTAAGTATGGAATTACCTCGTTTGTTAAAGAATGTTTTGATGATGGCATCTTTAAGATTGAATTTATTTTCTTTCCTTGTGAATAGGTATGTGCCTACTCCCATGTCGGTGATCCATAAACATATTGTAAACACCCATAAAGACAGGGTCCATCCATATAGGTCGTAGGTAGTACCAGCTTTGGAAGTAAACAACGGATTTAATTGACCGAAATAAATCAAATGATTACTATCGGCACATCCTATATCCATGGTAGTGTTACATAATAAATCTTTGTCTTGTACTTCTTGTGCGATTTCTGTGTGTGTACCAATCATCCAAAAGGTGATAAAGGTGGTTAATGCTAAAAATACAAGTCCTTGTAGAACATGTGCGTATATGAATGCCATTAAACATGTAGAGACATAGGTGGAATATCCTGAGCCTTGTAATTTATTTTCTCTGTTAACTCTAATGGCATCTTGGTTTAACTTGTTTTTTTCTTCTTCAAGTTTCGTTTTCAACTCTTTTTTATTAAAAGATTGATCAATCAGCTTTTTTTTGGCAATGTTTTTCTTTTCGTAATCGGCTCGATTGCATAGTTCGTATCCGTTGACGAGACGTATAGAGAAAAACACGATGGTACAAATGGAATATACGATACCAAAGCAAAAGGTGATAAAGTAGGTGGCGTATATTTGTCTTGAATTTTCATACTTTCGCCCGATATCGATGAGTGATGGTGTATTGGATCCATCAAAGTGTTCGGTGTTGGTACAACCGGGTTTGACACAATACGCGTCAGAGCCTCTAAACACGGCTACGGATGCTTTACCGTCTGTCATGTAGCTACATAATGCGTGTGAATAACAAGGATCGTTTTTATTTTCTTTGTTTTTGGTGCATGTGGTGCAACGTTTGTATTCTCTGGGTTGTATACGTTTTTTTTCTTCGAGTTTTCGAAACGGTCGTATACATTCTTTACCGTCTGAAGAGACAGTGGTATTGATCAATGTACGAAAGGAATAATAATCTTCTGCACATGTATCGCATTTACGATCTTGGTAATCGGTCCATTCTTCAAAATGTTCCATGCATACTTCGTAAAAGAATTCTTGTTCAAAGCTGGTGTTGAGTAATAAATCATCTGGTCGTAGACCAATCATTTTGGATGCTATTTCGCGTCCGGTCAATGCATCGTAACCGTGTCCATCTATATTTTCATACTCTTCGTTTTTAAAATTACATAAATAATTGCACACACGTAAACGTTTATCTTCATTGTGTTGTAAAAAACTTATTTGGGATGAATTTAAATTTCGATCTTGAGCACATTTACATGTATGAAAAGTAAACAGGTTTTCAAAATCCCCAATCGATTTGTAAACACCATATAAATCTTCTTTACGTGTCAAATTAAAACGCATCAAAGGAAACACACTCTCGTACTCTTCCTCACACAAACCGTCCTCTTCATCGTATTTAACTTTATCCTTGAAACGTACAGGGTTAACTTGCTTCACTAGAAACATTTCATAAGTAAAAAACATGATTATTAGAATAGATAAAACAGCTAAAGAAAATACTACACCCATGATACTGGACCAAAAAAGACACTTGTTGGCTTTTTCGATTTCTTTTTCGTCCATGAGTTGGGTTTTGTTATCATCGGTTTTGTTATCATCAGGCATGAGATATTTTATGTATATATTTTATTTTATTTATACTCTAAAAACGTAATTTGATATCCTGATTGTTTAACAAAAACTCGTCGTATGGTTCGTCATCTGGTACGATATCTTCGATTTTTTTTTTATCTGATTTGTGTTTTATTTCGATGGTGTCTGGGTATATGACCGAGTACACGAATACGACCCTGTAAAGTAGTATCATGGATCCAAAAACGGCTGCGAGCAACAACATGGCAGGAACGAGAAACTCGGTGAGTATGGGGCTAATGGTTGGATGGATGGAATCAAAATTCTGGTTGGCATCGTATGAATTGGCTTCGAGTTTGACGCCATTGACACCAATATTGAAAATGTCACCCGATATAGGCGGTCGAACCAATATATGATAGCTCATGGACGACAATCCTACAATGGATAGATCCAACAAGACGAAAAACAACATGAACCAAAATTGTGCACAGCATTTGGTTTGTTTGCCCAGTTTGAATGTCTTTTTTTGACAACATTCTTTGGCACGTTGACCGCATTTCTTAACGCTGTTTTTGAAATCATTCAACGTTTCTGTCAAAAAAACAATTAAAATAATTAAAAACATGATATTACTAAACAGGGATATGACGCAAAACGACAGCACAAGATCATAAAACAGTAAATCACCTCCAGAGCCGTTGGATCCTGAACGTACACAGTAATCATTGTATATACCAGATAAACATATATTGGCGGTTCCATTGCTTTGCATATAACAGAATTCATGACGATAACATATTGGTTTATCGCCTTGACATTTTGGACAGGATCCATCGGCGTCGTTTAGCGAACCATCCGCGTCGATTGCATCTTCAAGTGAGGTGTCGCGTGCCATACAAGAATTAAATTTAGATCTATCTGGAGCATTAACTACTACTGTTGCCGCTGCCGCTGTTGCCGCTGCTGTTGCCGCCGCTGTTATTGCCGCTGCTGTATCCGCCGCTGTATCCGCTGTTGCCGCTGCCGCTGTTGCTACTATGTTGTTTTCTATTGTAATCGATTGTTGATACACAAGGGTATTGGCGACATTGATATTGCTAATATTATTCAACGAATTTAAAAGAGAACAACGACCCTTTTCAAGCATCATAAAGATTTGCGATTGTGTCACATCTCTTCCGTTGAGTTTGATCTTTGGTTCTGGGATACGAATCAATGGGATCGCACGCAACGGTGTATCACTATCTGCTGTGTAGTATACACTTGTACGTGATGGTATGAATATAATAGTAGTGATTAATATCTCAATAAACGTGACAAAACAAAAAAAATACATGGTTTTCTTTTGATCTCGTATTTTTTTGAAACTGTTTCTTAAACCAACAAGAACCATGAATAGATTATATCATAATAAAAGTATATTTTATAGGTAAATTTTATTAATATATAAGTGAACGTCTCGGTTGTTGTTTTTCTTCTCTCGCACAATAGGAACCCTGTACCAAATAATAAACCTTGTGGTATGCCAATGTACGCACCGTGTATAAATCAAACGGTTTCGTATGTTCATCTACCACCATGACAATGGTACTTAACGTTGGTCCTATATAATCTCTAACGGCTATAATAGAAGCGTCATATACATTACGAATGTTTGTTGTTTTTTCTCTGTCGGATTCATAAAAGGTGTATTCGTGTTCACAAACGCGTTTAACGGTTCGAATTCGTTTTGGGTAAAATAAATATATGCGTTGTGGTTTTAATATTTGTTTTATCGTTTTTGAAGCCATGTATTGACAATACATCGATGGTTTGACATGAAACGATTCAATATCGTTACAATTGTATATGAATTCATACGAACAGCACATTGATAACGGTCGTTCAATGTATGTATGATGTGTGATCATATCTGAAAACAAGTATCCATATTGATCGGTGCGTCCCATCACATGAATAGATGGCGCTTTCTTCAATGATGGTAACATCTTGACCCAATCTTTTATATTAAATTGATGTGCTCGGTAAATCATTACCGGTGGTGGTCTCTTTGGTAATTCCGTTTCAACAATATGACGTTTGCTATCTAAACGACAATCGACCTCAAACTTGGTTTCTTCATCCTTGACCATGATAAAACGCTGACTCGTGTTTAAAATATCAGGATCGCCAACAATAAACGTTGCATATTGTAACGTATCTTTTATATCTTTGATATAATCATATACAAAAGAAAAAGTAATGTGGTTTTTTTCTTTTACAATCCATTTCCACTGCAACGCTTTTTGAATCGGTTCATAATCTTTATAAGCATAGGAAACGGTTAGAGACCAAAAACGTTCTCGAAGCCATCGAAGTGTGTCTTGATGCTCTTTCAAACATGGTATATTCAAACGCGAACAATCCACAATCACATCCAACATGTTTTGATCCTTCCAAAACCGTTGAAAGATATCCGAACGCGTTTTCGTCCAATGGTGCGTTGGCTGGCGTGCATATACCACATGTCGAATCAAATCTTGACCGATTTCACTATCAATATACATTGAACGAGAATCAATATCTTCTTCGATTTCGTTCAACGTTACAAAATCCATATGTTTGGACCAACGTTGAACACATTCTCTCCGCCGAGTCAACGGTCGAATCGAAGACATGATGAAATTCAAAAAACGGGTTGGCGCGCGCTTACGAGGGACATACACCGCGTTCAATATCGTTTTGATACGCTGATTTTCCAATATCACCTCGTATTCCATATTGTCCAACAATGATCCAAACTCGTGAAAACACCAAAACGATTGCTTTAAATCGTTCTTTTTACGCTTATTAATAGGATACAACGGTTTGCCCTCGTAAAAAACACGCACCGCATCCTCCAACACCAAATCATGACCAGAACCATGCATCCAATTACGCAAACGTTGTATATTCGTGTGACAACCCTTATAAAACTCTTGATGACGCTTCACCGATTGACCAGACATCCAATGCTTCAACACATCACCATAACGCGTTTGATAGGGAGAGGATACATATTCTAATAAAACATGACCCCATTTTGCAATTTTTGATATACGAACCACACAATGCATATTTTACATGTACACATGTATACATATATACAAAAAGAATATTCTTGGCTTTTTCAAGTATAAATATTAGCATTGTTGTAGGTAATATTATGTATATATTAACCTTAATTTTTTCATGTGTTGTATTATCTGTGTTGTATCGTAACCTGTTGTTGGGTATGCCAAGGCGTGTGTATATCGTAAAAAACCTGGTGAAATCATTTGTGTTGATGGTGCTGGTCATTGCATCTTTTTTTTTATTGGATGGTTGGGACAATGATATGATAAAATGTTTTGCATCGTTGTACGTGTCCAATGATTTAGTAGCGTTGGTGCTATGCCGTGACGAGTTACCGACTTCAACACGTTTGCATCATATGACCTCGGTTTTGTTCATGTTAACAGCTTTTCAAACCGATTTCAAAACATCTAAGACCGCTCAAATGCTATTCTATTATACGTATGCGTCGGCTTGGGCGTTTCCAGTCAATACGTACCTCGGATTGCGTTTGTGTTTTCAAAAACGTCCCAAGTACCTTGACCAGCTTTTGACTCTATGCAAGGTTTTGTATCCTGCTATTTGTGTCGTAAATTGGAGTTTTCAAATGTATTTATTTGATTTCACGTACGAATCGATTGCATATATCATCTTTCTCACATTGATCATGTACGACGATATTGTGCTCATCCGATGGCTACATACACACCGATAGATAAAACAAAACAAAATTACAAATAATTTAAACATTGTATAATATAAAGTATAAAACATAATTAATCCAAAATATAATTTAAGAACAAAAACAACATCGAACAACAAAAAACATTCTATCTGACGTCATGCCAAAATTATCAAAGAAATGGTCCAAACAACGTTGCCAATACCGCCACAACTACAACAAATCATTATATGGTTCCATGAAAAACATGTTTCGTGAACGTAAAACGCATCGTTCCAATTTCCTACCGCGTGAGATCCTTGACACGGTTCGAAGCAAACTCGACGAACTATACCAAGATGTACATGTTGAAGATCGCCCCACCTTTTTATCGCGCGGTAAAGTGGCTATGAATCGCCGAGACGCGTTATGGTACGCTATACCAACACCTGACGGATACTTGCCACATTACAGAGCATCTACCGCTTCTTATGGATCACCCACCATAAAAATAAAAAAAGCAGACAATACAAAAATTATGGACCATAAAATGTTGGAATGGATGCAACCCATCATTGACCGCATGGAAAACATCAGTAAACATCAAATTCAACATTTTGTTTTTCACCGTTATGTAGGAACAGAAGATAAAATAGGCGCACACCACGACAAAACACAAGATTTAGGTGAAGGATCCACCATATTCTCATTGTCCATTGGCGAGCCAAGACGCTTTGACATATTAGCAGATACAAAAGACGGTTGGATCAAAAAAAACGAACGAGAAACATTTATTGTAAAAGATAATGATCTTATTTGCATGCCTTGGGATGTCAACCAGGTATATCGACACACCATTGTTCCAAGTAAAAAATATGGAGGTGTACGCTATTCGATCACTGCAAGATCAAAATGCACATTGTACAACAAAGAGAGTAAAGAGCAAAAAATAATCGATACTAAATTATAATTTTTATACACAAGCCTCTACATCACCTCTACTTTTAAAGCTATACAAACACAATTTATTAAAAATATCATTTAAGAACAAAAACAACATCGAACATTCTATCTGACGTCATGGAAACCATACAAACGATCCTTGATGATATCATCAACCAAATCATACACACCACAAAAAGAAAACGAAACGATTCACACTCCACAAATAAAAAACAAAAAACAACACACCCATTGGACGGCTTTGTACCGCCACAGGATATCAAACACTGGACATCCAACCGAAACGAACTCATCGGTATGACCACATGGACCAAACTTTATGAACACGGTGCTGATTTCATTATTTTCTATGACGATGGAACCATGTCCATGAGTGTACACGAAATAAAATCAAGATAAATATCTTATTATAATTAACAAATCCATATGATCCATCAACATTTTTTTACAATATACACATTTATACTCACTCAACATCCTATATGTTAATAACGCATCATGGTCTAGCAACAAACGCACCATACGTTTGTCATCCAACCCCATTGCAATACCCAACGATGTGAAACCGTCCTTATCACACACATTCACATCTTGACCTTTTTTCAGCATCAAACAAACCTGATCCATATCTAAACGACGAACCGAATCAAACCACGCCATGTTCATTGTCACACAATGATAGTTATATAGGTCATTATGATCAATAGTATCCCTTCACCGCGTCAAGGATCTCTAACGGGTTAGAAGCTCGAACATTGATAATATGATACGTACGTTCTGTTTTATCAAAGCCAAGGATCTCTTCTTGTGCTTGGGATGTCACCCCCGCTGCAATCGCACACATCAACCCTATACGTCGTTGATGGGATATCGTAATCAACGCGTCCCATATGATCAATAAATCTTGCTTATCAAAGGTTTGTGTAAACCAAATAAAAAACCATCGAAAGGTCATCAACCGTGATATCTCCTCAAACGATTCATCACACGTCAACACATCGTACAATTGACGGTTGATATCGCGCAAAATCGTTTTGTACTTGACCAACCAATGGGCGTGAAACCACTTGGACCATTTGGGATGAAATTCAGGTATCATTGGACGCACATAGACCATCAAACGTGTAAACGACCACCAACGTTCCCAACGCGATGGAAACACATGCATCAACATTGCCATTAAATTATTCATACCTTGTACATAACCATCCGAACGATGCACATGCGCATACAAATGCAACAACAATTCCAACTCACCCTTGTCCCTCGACAAGTTTGTGCGCTTGACATCGTTTTGAATCACTCGATCGTTGTCATAGTTAATATCCAAACGGTTGAAAATATCCTTGCAACGCTTCTCTTCCAACACAATCAAATGTTTACGCCAACTCTCATAACGACTCTCTGACATTTTTCAAATACAACACAACACTTATAGGTTCCCTCAATCGGTTTTGGATTCACGGCGAACATAACGTTTCTCTGCGTGGATATAATCCAAGTTATTATTAATAATATCTTTGTTTTCTTGATTCAACGTATTCACATAAACAAATATATTACCAATAGGACCATTTAATATCCAATATAAAAATATTTCTTTGTTTTTTTCCTTTTGTTCGCGTGTTAATTTGTCCCATATATCTATATCAAACGTTTGTTTGAGTTTTTGCAACATGACTTGGTTTAAATTAAACCGACGTATAATCATCTTATCATTTCCTTTGGCATCTTTTTCTTTGTCAAACCCAGGCAAATTCAAAAGATCCCCATCCAGGTAGGGAAGGATCGCTGCGATATTATTGATCTCTATATCGGTTAAATCATCCGAGATCCGGTGGTCGCACGGTATACAACCCGGAGCGACCGGCAAATGACCAATCGGCTTGTCGTAAAAGCGTCGTGAACCCGTTGAAAACGGTACACGAGCTATATTCGTATAAAACGATTGAAACACATCGTTATTTGGCGTATACACCACTTTCATATCGTGTTTTCCACAACAAGACCATTGAAACCGTTCCGATATACTATCAAACGTCTTTACAGGAAGACAAACGTTTCCTTGTTTGTAATCAATGTGTTTTGTACATTGAAACTTTCCTAGGGATTCTCTGTAGGTAAAGAGCTGCTGACATTCGATGCATACTCTACCACGGTTTAGTATTTCGATAGCATCGCGTATGACCTCTTGATTGGCATACAAGGTGACTTTGTCGATGTTTGGATCTTCCTCTGATCGTAACGATTGCATTTATAGTATCATAAAATAAGTATATAATGTATTTTGATTCGTTTACAAATGGATGTTGATTTATTTGAACCTTCTGATTTGTATATACAAAAACACGATGTGAATAGTTGTGACGCGTTTTATCACGAAGAGAGCAAGTGTTGGTTGTTTTGGTCGACAGACAATACGTTGCATGTGTATTTGCGCGAGACTTGTATGGATTCGTTTTGTCCCGAACCGCGTTTGGATCACGTAGGCATGTTTGGGTATTTCTTAGCGGGTGTGTCGGATACCAGTTTATATGTATACGATTGGTCCACATGGGCATTGGTATTTTGTCATGATTTCAAAGAACAAATTGTTTCGTTTGGTATTGTCTATACCGATATCTACACGCTGACATGTAAGAATGAATTATACAATGGTACAAACATCATTGAAACCGATATCGATGGTATCTCTTGTTCGAGCAAACATTTGTTTTATCACAATTCAAATCGTCTGAAAACAGTTCATCAGTCGATCGAAGCCAAATACATTTTAGCGTTGTTTCAAGACGATACGTATATATACGCGCTTCGAAATCGAAACACAATTGATTATTGGGACCATGCACTCATACGAAAACATAAATTATCCATCCCATCGAATATTTCAATACAATCCATCGAACATTACGATGGCTTTTTCATGATACAAACACTCAGTGATATGTATATATTGGATAAAAAAAACACGTTGATATATCACAACACGTATGAGGAATCGACGTGGTTGGTATTAATTCATCGACATTTATGTATCTCTTCGGACGACAAAACGCGCGTTTATGACATGACACGCGCTTGTACATGTTTTCATCTAAAAGAAAACAATTATGTTGAATTGACCAATATGTTGCCATGTTATGCACGTATCATGGCTCAGAATGTCAAACGGTGGTTTTACCGGACATCCTGTCGAATGGATATACTATTTCAACATAAACCACTCTTTCGTTTGTTTTTAAACGAACATTGTTATTTTGTATTGGAAACTGGCGAATTAAAATATATCGAACGCGTGTTAAGAGAATCACCAGACAACACATTTTGTCATCAACACCTTTTAAAATTCTGTAGCGCTACTTGCAAAGAATACAACACGTTTCAAGAACATTTAATTACATTGCTTGTATTTTTATTCGAACAAATAGCCTATCACCCAACACGAGATATATGGTCTTACTGTTGTATGTACGCTTCGTCTTGTTATTATTGGTTTTCATTGGTGTTGTCACATCCCAAAAGTCATTTGTTGATTAAAAACATGTTTCGATGCGATACCATACGTTCGGTGTTGACATGTTTGCATCAAGACAAAGTTCAGGAGATGTGTCAATATGGTTTGTTACCGTTTTGGATTCGTGTATGCCATGAATATCACACACAACATTTTTATCATTATCAACCAAAGGTTGCTTTGTTTCGTAACGTGTTGATTGATACTATTTTAACCAGTGGATATGTTGAATATGGTACGTATCGCAAAGCCGGTTTCAGCGATCTTACACCCATGTTAAAGGGGCGTAAAA
>MDTG01180057.1_pt1 | contig 19895 bp, 15 predicted proteins | sample 811421 | NCBI WGS metagenome assembly MDTG01 (sample SAMN05326645, study PRJNA326480) | marine metagenome | isolation source: seawater | place: Pacific Ocean: South East | collected 2011
GCGATGCCCTGCCCATGCCGCCGGCCCGGGCCCTGGCCGAGCTGGCCGACGCGCTGCCCGCCGGCGGCATCGTGGTGGACGAGGCCATCACCGCCGGCGGCGCGCTGCTGCAGGCCTTCGACCTGGCCGACGCCCACGACTACTACGGTGAGCGCGGCGGCGGCATCGGCCAGGGCATCGCCGGCGCCCTGGGCGTGAAGCTCGCCCATCCGGAACGCCCGGTGCTCGCGGTCACCGGCGACGGCTCGGCCATGTACCACATCCAGGCCCTGTGGACCGCCGCCCAGCTCGACCTCGGCATCCTGTTCGTGGTGCTGGCCAACCGGGAATACCGCGTGCTCAAGCACAATCTGGACGCCTACCGGCAGCGGTTCGACGTTCCGGCGGGCAACCGTCCCTACCCGCACATGGATCTGCCGCGCCTGGACTTCGTCTCCCTGGCCGCGGGCATGGGCGTCGCCGCGCGGCGGATCGACGACCCGGACCGGCTGGCCGAAGCGGCGCGCCAGGCCTTCGCCAGCGGCCGCCCCTGCCTGCTCGAGGTGGTGGTGGCGGGCAAGGACGGATGACGGCCGCGCCCGGCACCCGGTTCCGCGACGCCCTCGATTCGCTGGCGGGCTGCCTGGCCTGCGGCGATCTGGCGGACAGCGTCGAGCTGGCGGAGGAGCCGCCGCTGCTGGCGACCCGCTTCGCCGCCGGCCCGGGCGCCGCCGCCGCCCTGGGCGCCGGCGCGGCGGTCGCCGGCCGCATCGGCGCGGCGCGGGGGCTGGCCAGCGCCGACCCGGGCGCGGTCTCGCTGTCCAGCCGCCACGTCGAGGCGTCGCTGCTGTCCTTCGCCCACCTCGAATTCGAGGACCCCGACCTGGCGCCGGCGGCGCGGCTCGAGCCGGAAGCGCGCACCGCGGCGGCGGGGTTCCTGCAGGCGGCGGACGGGCGCTGGGTCTATCTGCATCCCGGGTTTCCCCACAACACCCGCGGCCTGCTGAAGCTGCTCGGCGTGCCCGACGACAGCGACCGGGTCCGCGCCGCGGTGGCCGCCCGCCCCGCCCGGGCGCTGGAGGACGCTATCGCCGGCGCCGGCCTGTGCGGCGCCATGGTGCGGACGGCGGAAGAGTGGGACGCGAGTCCCGCCGGCGCCCTGCTGGCGAGCCGGCCGGTGGTCGAGGTCATCCAGCTCGGCGACAGCGCTCCCGAGCCGCTGCCCGAGGGCGCCGACCGGCCCCTGGACGGCGTGCGGGTGCTCGACCTCACCCGGGTGCTGGCCGGACCCGCCTGCGCGCGCACCCTGGCGAGCTATGGCGCGCGGGCGCTGCGGGTGGGCGCGGAGCACGTGCCGACCATCCCGCTGTTCGTCGCGGACACCGGATTCGGCAAGCGTTTCACCCACCTGGACCTGACGCGCCCGGACGCCACCCAGACCCTGCGCCGGCTGGTGCGCCAGGCCGACGTGTTCTCCCAGGGCTATCGGACCGGCGTCATGGACCGGCTCGGCTTCGGCGTGAGCGAGGCCGTCCAGCTCCGGCCCGGGCTGGTCTACGTGTCGATCAACTGCTACGGCCACGAGGGCGACTGGCGCGGCCGGCCGGGCTGGGAGCAGCTCGCCCAGACCGTCACCGGCATCGCCCACGCCCACGGCGCGCATACCGGCGCCGAGGCGCCGGTCCTGCTGCCGGCCGCGGTGACGGACTACACCACCGGATACCTCGCCGCGCTCGGCGTCCTGGTCGCCCTGGAGCGGCGCGCGCGGGTCGGGGGCAGCTACTGGGTGCGGGTGTCCCTGGCGCGCACCGGCATGTGGCTCCGGGGCCTGGGTCTGCGCGACGGCCTCGAGGCGATGCCGATGACGGAGAACGAGCGGCACCGCTGGCGGGACCGGATGGACAGCGACTGGGGTCCGGTCCGCTATCTGCGCCCGGCGGTGCGGCTCGCCGGCACCGAGGTGGGCTGGGCACTGCCGCCACCCCGCCCGGGGGCCCACACGCCGGAGTTTCTGTGATGGCCGATACCATTCCGCTGGACTTCCAGCGGCGCCCGCCCGCCGAGGTCGAGCAGCGCGCCCGCGCGTTCGCCGCCGAACTGACAAGGCGGCGGACGGTCCGCGACTTCTCGGCGGACCCGGTGTCGCGGGACGTGATCGCCGCCTGCCTGCGGGCCGCCGGCAGCGCGCCCAGCGGCGCCAACCGGCAGCCCTGGCACTTCGTGGCCGTGGCCGATCCCGCGCTGAAGCGCGAGATCCGCAGCGCGGCGGAAGCGGAGGAACGGGCCTTCTACGAGGAACGCGCGCCGGCGGACTGGCTGGCGGCCCTGGCGCCCCTGGGCACCGACGCCGACAAACCGTTCCTGGAGACGGCGCCCTGGCTCATCGCCGTGTTCCAGCAGCGCTACGGCGTCGGCCCGGACGGCCAGCGGGTGAAGCACTACTACGCGCAGGAGTCGGTGGGCATCGCCACCGGCATGCTGATCACCGCCCTGCATCAGGCGGGGCTCGCCACCCTCACCCACACGCCGAGCCCCATGGGCTTTCTCAACCGGCTGCTCGGCCGTCCGCGGGCGGAGCGCCCGTTCCTGCTGCTGGTGGCCGGTTATCCGGCGGACGGCGCACGGGTTCCGGACATCGGCCGCAAGGCGTTCGAGGACATCGCGACGTTCCGCTGAGGCTCCTGCCCGGCGACGCCTCAGCGCCAGGGGAACGGCCGCAGCGCGCTGCGGTAGTAGGCCCGGATGTCGGTCACGGGGTCGGTGACGAGCTTGACAAACCACACCAGGGAGTTGCGCAGCCCGTGGCGGCGCACCAGCAGCGCGACCCGGCCCAGGATCACCAGGCAGGTGAAGGCGAACCACTGAGCGCCGACGTCGGCGGCGATGTCCCGGAACCCGGCGCCGCCCGGCGCGACCAGCCAGTTCAGCAGCGGTATCGCCACGAACCCGGCCACGATCCAGCTCTTCGAGCGGGTGTCGAATCCGAGCAGAAGCTGCTCCCTGTCGTGACACGGCGGCTCGATCAGCGCGTGCCCGGCCTGCCGCAGGAACAGGGAGGCGACGCCGATCCACACCGCCAGCGGCAGGTTCACGAACAGCAGCCCGTAGCAGAGGAGGAACGCCGACGAGCTGACCAGATGGAGAAACTGGTTGGTGGGATGGCTGTGCGAGGCGACATGATCGTCGTGCTTGCGGCGCATCACCTCGCCGTGGAAGGCCTGCAGGGGTCGGGGAACTCTCATCACGCTCGCTGCCATGTCGCGGATCAGGCGGTTCCTGATCGTCCGTTGCTGATCCGGCTGCTCCTCGTCGGACAGCCACCATTTGTCGGCGCTCATCCGCCGGCCCGCGGCCACCAGGGCCTCGCGGACCGCGTCGAGTTCCGACGCCGACACGTCCAGGCTGAACAGGCACCGCCCAGTGCCGACCCAGCTCAGGTTGATGCCTTCCAGCCTCAGGTAGTACTGGAGCAGCCAGTTGAAGCGGCTGGGCCGGGTGAACTCCACGGTCCAGATCGTGCCCAGGTTGACGACCCGCATGGGCAGGCCGGCGCCGGTGAGCGCGCGGTTGGTGGTGGCCGCCCAGGCGGTGCAGGCGGCGTTGGCCCGGGCGTACTCGGCCGCCGCCTCCGGGCCGGTCACCCAGCCCAGGAACTCGCGCATGGCGCCCATGGCCGCCGGATACGCCGAGAACGTGCCCACCACGTAGGCGAGGCGCATCGGACGCTCGGGATCGAACCGGCACATGAGGCGTCTCGGCCCGCACACCACGCCGATGGGCAGCCCGGCGGCGACGGTCTTGCCATACAGCACCAGATCCGCGCGGACGCCGAAGTACGCCTGGGCCCCGCCCGGGGCGAGCCGGAAGCCACTGTAGATCTCGTCGAAGATCAACGGCACGCCGCACTCGGTGCAGACCTGCCGCAGCGCGAGCAGCCACTCACGGTAAGCATCCGTCTCCGCCTCGGTACGGCGCACGTCGCTCGACAGCAGAACCGCGTCGTTGGGCGGCGGCGCGTTGGGGTGGAACGACTGCACCGGATTCACCAGCACGCCGGCGATCTCGCCGGCGCGGGCCCGGATGACCTTCAGCGAGCCCGGCTTCATCTCGGACAGCGAAATCACGTCGCCGATGGCGCGCTCGCTGCCGAGACCCGGCTGCACGCCGTCCCACCAGCCGTGGTAGGCGCCGGAGAAGCACACGATCCTGTCGCGGCGGGTGTTGAAGCGCACCAGCCGCACGGCCGCCATCACCGCCTCGGTGCCGGACAGATGAAACGACACCTCCTCCTGACCGGATATCCCGCGCAGCCGATCGACGTTCTCCGCGACCAGGGGATGCAGCGGCCCCAGCACCGTGCCGAGGTCCCGCACCCGGGCCCAGCCGTCGTCGATCCAGCGCTTGTAACGGTCGTAGCCGGCGACGTTCACCCCGTAGGAGCCGCTCACGTCCAGCGCGCGCCGGCCGTCGAGGTCGACCAGCCAGGGGCCGTCGCTGGCGACGGCTACCGCGGCGGTGTTGAACCGCTCGCGCATCAGCCGGGCGAACGGAAACGGCACGCGGTTGGCGTCCGCGAAGCGCAGGTCGGAGAAACGCCGGCGGATCGACGCGTTCCAGGCGGCGGACAGCGGACTCCTGCCCGAGAATTCCTGCGCCAGCCGCTCCAGCGCCGCCCGGCGTCGATCCACCCAGCGCTGGTCGGCGCCGTCGGCGCGGAGAAAACCTTCGAGATCCAGGTCCCGGGCCCCCACCAGCCGTGACAGCAGCCGGGACGCCGCCGGCGTCAGCGCATAGCCGGGCAGGGTGCGCAGCGCCCGCCACAGCCGCGGACCGAGCGTCAGCAGCAGCAGGCCGCCCAGCACCGCGAGCCATCCGTGGCCGACGTGCAGATCGAATGCAGATGCCGGAATCGGATTCATCCTGAACGCCACCTCCCGCAACCCGGTCGCTCGCGCGCCCCGGCAGTCCGGGCCGCCGGTTCGCGCCTTCTGATGGGTGAGTATCGCGGGACGAGGCTACGGGGAGATGAACCCGGCTGCGCCGGTCGTCACGAAGCCTTAACCGGCGGAGGCGAAGAACCGCACGGCGTAGTCGTCGAGCGCGGAACGGAGCTGCCAGTCCTCGATGAACCCGCAGTGACCGCCGTGGCGGACCAGCGTGACCACCTCACCGCCCGCCGCCGCCAGCAGCCGCCGGGCATGCTCGGCCGGCAGCACCGGATCGTCCTCGGTGGCGAGAATGCGCACGGGCATGCGGAAGCGCCCGAGGAAGTCCGGCGTCAGCGTGTAGTGCCCGTAGTACTCCCGGGCGTCGCGGAACGGCGTGTGCCGGGCCACGAAGTAGTCCGTGAGGGTGCTCACCATGGACAGCCGCCGCGCGTCCGCGAAGTCGTAGCGGTCCGGAAACACGGCCTGCTTCTCGGCGAACGCGCGCCGCCACTTGCCGAGAAAATACAGCCGATAGGCGGCCCAGCCCCGGTCCAGCTCGTGCACCGAGGTCTCCGGGTCGAGCACCGGGCAGACCGCGAGGGTCGAGCGGAAAGCCGGCGCCAGGTCCCGATGGGCGGCCAGCCGCAGCACGAAGTTGCCCCCGAGGGAGAAGCCGACCAGGCCGGCCGGCGCCGGCGCGAAACGCGCCGCCAGCGCGTTGCAGGCGTCGGCCACCTCGTCGATGCGGGCGGCGTTGAACATCTCCGGGTTCAGATGGGCCGTGCCGCCGTGATCGCGCAGCAGCAGCCGCGCCACGGCGAAGCCGGCCTCGTGCAGGGCCGTGGACACCCGCCGCACGTAAGGGGAGTCCGCCCGGCCGAGCCAGCCGTGGATCAGCACCACCAGCGGCGCCGCTGGGTCCGCCGCCGGGTTCACCAGCGCCTGCAGCCGGACCCCGTCCCGGCACTCGAGGGTGACCGTCTCCGCCTGGGCCACGAGCGCGCTGCCGACGCCGTCGGCGCCCCGCACCAGCCGGCTCGACAGCAGGGTCTGGAGGTGCGGCGAACGGAGCACCGGCGGCGGTCGGAAATCCACGGTGCGGCGGTCTCCGTCAGTCGACCAGGTAGTACTCGAGGGTGGACACCACCCGCACGTTCTTGACGTGGGGGTTGTTGCTGTCCCGGTCGCTGATGCTGAACTGGCCCTGGCGCGCGTCGCGGATCTTGCCGAGCCGGCTGTCGGAATCCGCGGCGAACTTCTCCGCCACCTCCCGGGCGTTGCGGGTGGCCTCCTCGATCATCGCCGGCTTGATGTCGTTCAGGCCGTTGAACAGGTACTGGGTGCGGTACTCGTAGTTGTCCTGGCTGAACACGATGCCGGCCTTGCCGAGCTCGAGCAGCTCGCGGCCGGCGCCGCGCACCGCGTCCACCTTGCCCGTGAACACGGTGATCACCTGGGACACCGCGTAGCGGAAGCGCACGTTGGGGTCGCCGTAGCCCTGGGCGTGCCGGTCGGTGATGCTGGGCGCGCCGACGCTGATCTCGTCGTCGGCGAAGCCCTGCAGGGTGAGGAACGCCCGCACCTGCTCGCCCTGCTCCTCGAGCCGGGACAGCAGCGGCTCCAGCTCGTTGCCGGCGATGGTGAACTGGATCGGCCAGATGGCGGTGTCCGCGGGCACCTCGCGCTCCGCCAGGCCCTTGACCTCGACGGTGCGCTCCAGCGCCCGGGACTGATAGAAGCCGTTGCCGATGAAGAAGCCGCCGAGGGCGAGCCCGGCGGCGAGCAGCAGGCCGGCGAAGGGAATGGCGATCTGGTTCACGGATACGGCCTCGAAGTGAACGCGATGGTGCCGGCCAAGGCTATCCCAGCCCTCAGGTGGCGGCCAGGGCCTGATCGAGGTCCGCCAGGATGTCCTCGATGTCCTCGATGCCGACGGACAGGCGGATCGCCTCCGGCGCCACCCCGACCCGGCGCTGCTCGTCCTCGGTGAGCTGGCGGTGGGTGGTGGAGGCGGGATGACAGGCCAGGGACTTGGCGTCGCCGATGTTGACCAGGCGCTTGAACAGGCCGAGCGCGTCGTAGAACTTCACGCCCGCCGCATAGCCGCCCTTCACGCCGAAGGTCATGATGCTGGACGCGCGGCCGTTCATGTACTTCTGCGCCAGCGCGTGGTGCGGATGATCCGGCAGCCCGGCGAAGCTCACCCACTCCACCTTCGGATGCGCCTGCAGGTGCTCGGCGACCCGCTGGGCGTTCTCGCAGTGGCGCGCCATGCGCAGGGACAGGGTCTCGATGCCCTGCAGCAGCAGGAACGCGTTGAACGGCGACAGCGCCGATCCGGTGTTGCGCAGCGGCACCGTCCGCGCCCGGGCGATGTAGGCGGCGGGCCCCATGGCGTCGGTGTAGACGACGCCGTGATAGGACGGCTCCGGCGAGTTGATCGCGGGATAGCGGTCGGCGTGCTCGGCCCACGGAAAGCCGCCGGAGTCGACGATGATGCCGCCGAGGGTGGTGCCGTGCCCGCCCATGTACTTGGTCAGCGAGTGCACCACGATGTCGACGCCGTGGTCGATGGGCTTGAGCAGTGCCGGCGTGGCCACGGTGTTGTCGACGATGGTCGCGACGCCGTGACTGCGGGCCATGGCCGCCACCGCGGCGACGTCGACGATGTTGCCCGCCGGATTGCCGATGCTCTCGAAGAACACCGCCTTGGTGCGGGCGTCGATCAGCTTCTCGAGCGCCGCCGGCGAATCGTCCTCGGCGAAGCGCACCTCGATGCCCTGGCGCGGCAGCATGTGGGCGAACAGGGTGTAGGTGCCGCCGTAGAGCTGGGGCGTGGTCACCACGTTGTCGCCGGACTCGGCCAGATTGAGGATGGCGTAGTTGATGGCGGCGCTGCCGGCGGACACCGCCAGGGCGCCGATGCCGTGCTCGAGGGCGGCGACCCGCTGCTCGAGCACGTCGTTGGTGGGGTTCATGATCCGCGTGTAGATGTTGCCGGGTACCGCCAGATCGAACAGATCCGCACCGTGCTGGGCGTCGTCGAACTCGTAGGCGACGGTCTGATAGATGGGCGCCGCGACGGCCTTGGTGGTCGGGTCGGTCTGGTAGCCCGCGTGGATGGCGAGGGTGTCGTCCTTCATGGTGTCTTCCGGTTCGTGCACGTGGATCGGGCGGCCGCGCCCGCCGATCCGGCCCGCAACGCGGCGGGCCGGCGGGCGACGGTCACCCGTCGCGCATTGTGCCGCCCCGCCCGGCTGGAATCGAGGTCGCCTGAAGGGTCGCCTGAAAGGCCGCCCGCAAGCCCGCCCGGAGAACCACCGAAGCCCGTCGCAGCCCGCCGCCCCGTCCGCCCGCGGAAGGCCCGAAACGTGACCTGGTCGACACCACGCCCCGGGGCGCGGCCGGGGCGCGCCGGGGCGTCGACTAGACTCAAAGGGAGCAGCACCCGAAACCCAGCAATGCAGGATTCCATCGCCTATTCGGCGGACCGGGCCGACGAGCTCATGCGCAGCACCGTCGCCCTGCGGGCCGCCGGACTGACGCTGGTGCCCCTGACCCCGTTCCTCGGTTACCGCCTGTACCAGGGCCACTGGGCCATCAGCGCCATCATCGCGTGCGTGATGATGGCGCTGTGCGCCGTCGTGCTGTACGTCCGAAGGGGCGGCTCCGAGCGCAACGCCATGCTGGTGCTGGTCGGGGTGTACAGCGCCGGGGTGGTGGCCGCGGCCTACACCCTGGGGTTCGCCGGCATGGTCTGGCTCTACCCCCTGCTGGCCGCCAATTTCTTCTGCCTGCCCCGCGGGTCCGCCACCACCGTCAACCTGATCTGCGTCGGCGCCATCCTGCCGGTGCTGTATCAGGATCCCTACATGGGCAGCCGCGTGCTCGCCGCGCTCGGTCTGGTGTTCCTGTTCGGCTGGGTGTTCTCGCGCCAGCTCGACCAGCAGCGCCGGCAGCTCGCGCGGCTGGCGCTGCAGGACCCCCTCACCGGCGTCGGCAATCGCCGGGCCCTGGACTACGCCCTGGAGCGGGCGCGCTATCGCCTCGACCGGTACCAGCGCCCGACCTCGCTGATCGTGCTGGATCTCGATCACTTCAAGCGCATCAACGACGAGCTCGGCCACCACGTGGGCGACGAGGTGCTCGCCCGGATCGCCGGCTTCCTGCGCGGCCGGCTGCGGGAGAGCGACCGGCTGTACCGCTTCGGCGGCGAGGAGTTCGTCATCGTCATGCCGGAGACCAGCGAGACGTCGGCGGCCACCGTCGCCGACGAGCTGCGGCGCAACTGCGACGCCATCGAGGTGGCCGGGGTCGAGGCGCTGACCTTCTCCGCCGGCACCGCCGAGCTCGCCGCCGGCGAGTCCGAGGCGGAATGGCTCGGCCGCGCGGACGCGGCGCTCTACCGCGCCAAGGCGGCGGGGCGGAACCGGGTGCTGGCCGCGAACCTGCCGGGCGCGTAGGGCCGCGGATCGACGGCCGGCGGCACGCCGTCGACCAGATCCCGGACGATCTCCCCGGTGATCGCCGCCGTGGTCAGCCCGATGTGCTGGTGTCCGAACGCGGCCAGCACCCGCGGCTGGCCCGGCAGGGCGCCGATCGCCGGCAGATAGTCCGGCAGGGTCGGCCGCGCGCCCTGCCAGCGCCCGGCCGCCTCGGGCAGGGGCGCCCGCAGCAGTCCGAGCGCCTGGCGGCGGAGCGCCTCGGCCCGGCGCCACGCCGGCGGCGCCGGCCGCCGCGCGAACTCCACGGTGCCGGCGAGACGCAGCCCCATCGCCATCGGCGTGGCGATGAATCCGCTCTCCGCCGCCGCCACGGGCGCCGTCAGACCGTCGATGCCGCCGGCGAAGGTCAGGTGGTAGCCGAGTTCCGCCACCAGCGGCGGGCGCCAGCCGAGCGGCGCGCACAGCGCCGCGGCATCGATGCCCGCCGCCACGACCACGTAGCGGCAGCGCAGCCGGCCGCCGTCGAGCGCCACCGTCACCTGATGGGGCGCCGTGTCGAGACCGGTGACCGGAGCGGCGACCAGCCGGCCGCCGTCCCGTTCGAAGGCCGCCGCCAGCCGCGCCACCAGCCCGGCCGGGTCCAGCACGTGGGCCACGCCGGGGAAGTACACGGCACGGGTCACCGCCGGACCCAGCGCCGGCTGGCGGCGGCGGGCCTCGTCGCCGCTCAGCACCTCCCAGGCGACGCCGAGACGCCGGGCCGTTTCCCGTTCGCCGCCATCCGCCTCGAAGGCAGCCTCCCGCCGGTAGACGGTGTACAGACCGCGGGCCTGCAGCAGCGCCTCGGCGCCGGTGCCCGCCAGGGCCCGCTGCCAGGCCGCCACGGACCGGCCGGTGAGGGCCGCCGTCGCCTCGATGCCCCGGGCCACGCGGGCCGCCGCGCAGGCCGCGCCGAACCGGACGAACCAGGGCAGCAGCCCGGGTACGCGGGACGCCTTCAGATACAGCGGCGCGTCCCGGGACGACAGCATGCGGGGCACCCGCAGCAGCACCTCCGGGCGGGACAGCGGCAGCACGTGGTCGGCGGCGATGACCCCGGCGTTGCCCCAGGAGCAGCCCGATCCGGGCGGCCGGGGGTCCGCCACCGTGACCCGGCGGCCGGCGCGCTGCAGGGCCAGGGCGCAGGCCATGCCCACCACGCCGGCACCGACGACGACCACGTCGCTGAAGGCGGCTTCGCCGGTGAGACCGCTCATGCCCCGCCCCGCATCAGGAACGGGCCGGCATGCCCTCGAAGAATTCCACTTCGCCGGTCTCGAGCGAATATTCCGCGCCGACGATCAGCAGACGACCCTGCTGAACGAACTGCTCCAGCACCTCGGAGCCGTGGCGGAGCTGGTTCGCCGACGCGCGCACGTTGGCGCGGACGGCCCGGCCGACCAGCGCCTCCCGGTCGCCGGCGCCGTCCCCTTCCAGCAGCGGCTCCACCGACGGCCGCACCCGGTCGACGATGGAGCGGAGGTTGCGGGACGGATGGGATTCCTGCCGGGTCAGCGCGTCCAGGGTGGCGACCACGGCGCCGCAGCGCGAGTGGCCGAGCACGACCACGAGCTGGGTGCCGAAGTACTCCGCCGCGAACTCGACGCTGCCGATCTGCGACGGCGCGACCACGTTCCCCGCGACGCGGATGACGAACAGGTCGCCCAGCCCCTGATCGAACACGATCTCCGCCGGCACGCGGGAGTCCGAGCAGCCGAGGATGATGGCGAACGGACGCTGGTCGGCCACCACCGCGTTGCGCCGCGCCGGGCTCGCCAGGGCGTCGCTGGACAGATCGCCGGCGACGAACCGGCGGTTGCCTTCCTGCAGACGTTGGAGTGCTTGTTGTGCGGAGATCATCCAGCGCGAGACCGTGTTGCCAGCGTGGCCGCTAGTGTACTGCGGGGCGCCCCGGACACGCCAAAACGAAACGCCGGGCCCCGCCCGCCGGGGAGGGTGCCGGCGCGGCGGCTTTTGCTACCATGGCGGGTCGAGGAGGGAGAGAGCGTTGTCGGAATCAGGTCATGCCGATCCACCGCGCCGCGCCAGCCGGCGGTGGTTGAATCTCGGCAATCTGCTGGTACTCGGACTCACCGTCGCCGCCGCCCTGTGGGGACTGTGGTGGCTCTACGACCGGCTCACCCACACCTACGTGCTGGACGCCCGGGTGTCGGCGGACATGCTGCTGCTGTCGAGCCAGGTCTCCGGCCGGGTGGTCGACGTGCCCGTCGGCGAATCCGCCCGGGTCGCGCCCGGGGACGTGCTGGTGCGCGTCGACGACCGGCGGGCGCGGGCCCATCTGGCCGAGCTCGAGGCCGCCGTGGACGTGCTCGACGCCGACATCGCGGCGCTGGAAGCCCGGATCGACCTGGTGGACCAGCGCACGGCCAGCCACCTGGATGCGGCCCGGGCCCGTCTCGAGGCTGCCGAGTCCGAGCTGGAGGCCGCCCTCGGCGATCTCGAGGTCGCCGCCGCGGACTGGCAGCGGGCGGGCCCCCTGCGGGAGCGCAACCTGCTGTCCCAGCAGGAGTTCGAGGCGATCCGCAACGCTCACCGCAACGCCGTGCAGACGGAACGCCGGCGTCGCGCCGACGTCGAGACGGCCCGCGCCGCACGCGCCGAGGCCCAGGCCGACCGCGCCGAAGTGGGCGTGCTGCAGGCCGAGGCCCGGGCCCTGGCCGAGCAGCGCATCCGGGCACTGCGACAGCTCGATCAGGCCCAGACCGAGCTCGACTACTACACGGTCGCGAGCCCGGTCGACGGGGTCGTCGACGAGCTGTTCGTCGACGTCGGCGAGCACGTCTCCTCCGGCCAGCGGGTGCTGGTGATGCACGACCCCTCGCGGCTGTGGGTGAAAGCCAACGTGAAGGAGACCGACGTCCGCTACATCGCGCCGGGCGATCCCGTGTCGATCGAGGTGGACGCGTTTCCGGGCAAGCCGCGGCGGGGCACGATCCGCCGCATCGGCGATGCGGCCACCAGTCAATTCGCCCTGCTGCCGAACCCCAACCCGAGCGGCAACTTCACCAAGATCACCCAGCGCCTCGAGGTCACCATCGACTTCGACGAGCAGGATCCGCGGCTGCGGCCGGGAATGATGGTCGAGGTGAAGATCCCCCACCGCTCGTGACCGGGCCGGCAGGGTGAGAGGGGCGCCGTGAGCGAGACGACAGCCAGCGGCGGCCATCCCGTTCCCGAGGGCATCGAGGCCTCCCCGGGGTTCATCGACAAGTTCCGTCAGATCGGCCCCGCCTATCGCTGGTGGGCAGCCGCCGTGGGCATGATCGGGTCCTTCGCCACGCTGCTCACCGCCACCATCGTCAACATCGCCATCCCCGACATCATGGGCGCCCTGGGCATGACCCTGGACGAGGCCCAGTGGCTGGCGACCGCGTTCCTGGCCGCTGGCACGGTCACCATGCTGGTCACCGCCTGGTGCATGCGCGCCTTCGGCATCGCCGCCACCTACATCGGCTCGATGATCGTGTTCGTGGCCGGCTCGTTCCTCGGCGCCGCCGCCGACACCACCGAGACCCTGCTGATCGCCCGGGTCGTCCAGGGCGCCGCCGCCGGCCTGATCACGCCCATCAGCATGGTGGTGACGGCCCAGGTGTTCCCGGTGCGCCAGCGCGGCATGGCCATGGGCCTGATGGGGGTCGGCACCATTCTCGCCCCGGCGCTGGGTCCCACCATGGGCGGCTACCTGGTGGACCATCTGTCCTGGCGCTGGGTGTTCGTCGGCGCCGTGCCGTTCGTGCTGGTCAGCCTGCCCATGGCGAAGACGTTCTTCCCGGCCCGGGAAGGCACCGGGCCGAAGCCGGCCTTCGACTGGCCCGGCACGTTTCTGTGCTCGGTGTTCATCGTGGCGCTGCTGGTCGGTCTCACCGAAGGCCAGCGGCACGGTTTCTACCACGACCCGGCGCTGATCAGCCTGGCCATCGGCGTCGCCGCCTTCTTCGCCTGGATCGCCTGGGAGCTCTACACGCCGGAGCCGATCCTCGAGCCGCGCCTGTTCACCAACGCGCGCTTCGTCGCCGCGGCGGTGGTGACCTTCACCGTGGGCATCGGGCTGTACGGCTCCACCTACGTGTTCCCGCTGTTCCTGCAGTCGGTGTCGCGGCTGATCGCCACCGAGGCCGGACTGCTGATGGCGCCCGCCGGACTGGTGATGGCCGCCCTGTTCCCCCTCGCCGGCCGCCTGGCGGACCTGACCTCCCACCGCATGATGATCCTGGTGGGCCTGGCGCTGTTCGGCCTGTCCAACTACCCGATGACCCACGCCGACGCCTTCACCCCCACCACCCAGATGCTGCTGTGGTACGTGGTCGGGCGGATCGGCCTGGCGATGATCTTTCCGAGCCTGAACGCCGCCGCCATCAACCCCCTGAGCCTGGCGCTGATCCCCCAGGGCTCCGGCGCCATCAACTTCCTGCGCCAGCTCGGCGGCGCCTTCGGCATCAACCTGATCTCGCTGGCGATGACCCGTCGCACCACCGCCCACTTCGAGGCGCTGAACGAGACCCAGACCTGGGACAATCCCGCCACGGCGGAGCTGATGCGGCTGGTGATCGAGGAGTTCCGCCACGTCGGTCTGATCGGCTACCGGGGCTTCGAGGCGAGCTTCGGCTACGTGATGAGCATCGTCGGCGCCCAGGGCACGATGCTCGCGTACCGGGACATGTTCTACCTGATCGGCGCGGTCTTCTTCGTCTCGCTCGTCCCGGCGGCGTTCATCGCCGGCCGGCGGCGGCAGCCGGCCGTGCGCTGAGCGGCCCGCTCAGCGGCAGTCGGGATTGCGGCCGGCCGCCCGGGCCTGGGTGGAGATCTGCAGGTACTCGCGCATGCGGGCGTTCAGCTCGGTGATGCGCCGCTCGCTGGACGGGTGGGTGGACATGAACTCCGGCGGGCGCTCGCCGGCGGCCGCCTGCATGTTCTGCCACAGCTTCACGCTTTCGCGCGGGTCGAAGCCGGCCTGGGCCATGAGCTCGAGGCCGATCAGATCCGCCTCCGCTTCCTGGGTGCGGCTGAACGGCAGCACCACGCCGTACTGGGCGCCGACACCGAGCAGGCCGAGGAGCTGCTGCTTCATCGGCGTGTCCGCGCCGACCGCGATCTGCGCGAGCTGCAGCCCGGACTGGGTGACGAAGTTGGTGGAGACCCGCTCGTTGGAATGCTTCGCCTGGACGTGGGCGATCTCGTGGCCGATGACGGTGGCGAGCTGGCCCTGGTTCTCGGCGACGTCGAGCAGGCCGGTGTAGACGCCGATCTTCCGGCCCGGCAGGGCGAAGGCGTTGGCGGCCTCGTTGTCGAACACCTTGATCTCCCACTCCGACGGGCGCTCGCCCATGGCCCGCAGGATGTGCTCGGACACGCAGGTGACGTAGCCGTTGACCCGGGCCTCGGAGCTCACCGGGGTTTCCTGCTGGATGTTCTGGAAGGCGGCGGCGCCCATCTGGGCCATCTCCGACTCCGGGAACAGGATGAGCTGGCTGCGGCCGAGGGGGGAGGTGGCGCAGGCGGTGATCAGGATGGCGGCCGAGAGCGAAAGCAACCAGCGTCGAAACCGCGGCAGGGTCGGATTGGATTCGAAGTTTCTCATTGGCAGCCAATCGCGGTCTGGAGACCGCTCCTACAGGGTTGTGGGTGTGGTTCGCTGATCATGCGGGACGCGAAGGTTTCAGACAACGCGGCCCCGCAGGCGGTTCAGACGAAGGTGGGGTAATCGGGGGTCCACATGGCGTCCCGGGCGGCGGCGGCAAAGTCCGCCGGCCGCTCGGCGTGGCCGAGGCCGCGGGCGAAGGCTTCCTCGCACACGGCGGCGGCGCTTACCGCCGAGATCTCGCGCAGCCGGGACACGTCGGGGTACAGCAGGCCCCGGGCCAGCTCGTCGTCGGTGATCTGCGCGGCGAGGGCATCGGCCGCACGGGTGATCATGTCGTCGGACACCTCGGCGGCCTCGGCCAGCAGGCTGCCCAGGCCCAGCGCCGGGAACACGAACACGTTGTTGCCCTGGCCGATGTGGATGGTGCGGCCGTCGTGGGTCACCGGCGCGAACGGGCTGCCCGTGGCGATCAGCGCCCGGCCGTCGGTCCAGGCCAGCAGATCCTCGGGCACCGCCTCGCTGTTCGCCGTCGGGTTCGACATGGGGATGATCACCGGGTCCTTCACCGCGGCCGCCATGGTCCGCACCAGCGACTCGTGAAACGCGCCCGGCTGACCGGAGGTGCCGATCAGCACCGTCGGCCGGTAGCGCTCGACCACGGCCTCGAGACTGCGGTCGTCGTCCAGGTCCAGATCCCGGGCCTGGGCATGGGGCCAGGCCAGCTCGGCCTTGTAGGCGTCGGAGAACGGGCGGTCGTCCACCAGCAGGCCGCGGCTGTCGAGCAGCGCGATGCGCTCGTGCAGCGCCGCCTCGGCCACGCCCTCGCGGCGCAGCGCCGCCTTGATCTGGCGCGCGATGCCGAGCCCGGCGGCGCCGGCGCCGTGAATGACGATGCGCTGGTCGGCCAGCCGGCCGCCGGTGACCCGCAGCGCCGAGAACACGCCGGCCAGAGCCACCGCGCCGGTGCCCTGGATGTCGTCGTTGAAGGACAGCACCCGGTGCCGGTAGCGCTCGAGGATCGCCAGGGCGTTGTCCTTGCGCAGGTCCTCCCACTGGATCAGCGCCTTGGGAAACAGCTCGGCGAACGCGCTGACGAACTCCTCCACGAGATCGTCGTAGGGCTCGCCAGTCATGCGCTCGCTGCACCAGCCGAGGTACATGTCGTTCTGCAGCAGCGCCTTGTTGTTGGTGCCGACGTCGAGACTGATGGGCAGGGTCTCCGCCGGATCGATGCCGGCGCCGGCCGTGTACAGGGCCAGCTTGCCGACGCTGATGGCCATGCCGCCGGCGCCCTGGTCGCCGATGCCGAGGATCGACTCGTTGTCGGTGACCACCGCGAGGCGCACGTTGCGCCCCTCGGCGGCGGTTTCCAGCACGTCGCGGATGTGGCCGCGATGGGCCGGTGTGATCCACACGCCGCGGCCGCGCTGGAACACCTCGCTGAACTTCTGGGTGGCGAGCCCCACCGTCGGCGTGTAGACGATGGGCATCAGCTCGGCCAGGTGATCCGTCAGCACCCGGTAGTACAGGTGCTCGTTGCGGTCCTGCAGCCCGGCCAGCTCCCGGTAGCGGGCCAGCGGGTCGGCGATGGTGGACAGCCGCTCGTAGAACCGCACCGCCTGCTGATCCTGGCTGTTGCAGGCCGGCGGCAGCAGGCCGTGCAGCCGCAGCAGCGTACGCTCGTCCGGCGTGAACGCGCTGCCCTTGTTCAGCAGCGGCTCGCGCATCAGCGCGTGGCCGCGAAGCTGGGTGTGCTGGACCTTGACCGGCATCAGCTTTCCCCGAGCGCGCCGCCGGCGAACAGGCCGTCGATCTCCTCGCTGGAAAAGCCCGCGCCGGCCAGCACCTCGCGGGTGTGCTGGCCCACCGTGGGCGACGGCCCGCGCGGACGCACCTCGGCGTCGCGGAAGCGCATGGGCGCGCGCACGCTGCGGTAGCGGCCGCGCTCGGCGTGCTCGATCTCGGGGAACATGCCGATGGCCTCGGCCTGCTTGTCCCGGGCCACCTCGTCGAGGGTCAGCACCGGCCCCCAGATGATGCCGGCGCGGTCGAACACCTCGCCCCATTCGTCCCGGCTCTTCGCCGCCAGGATGCCGTCCATCGCGTCCACCAGATCGGGCATGTGGCGGTAGCGGCTCTTGGCGTCCTGGAAGCGCGGGTCCTCCAGCCAGTCCTCGCGGCCGAGGGCCTCCACCAGCTTTTCGAAGGCGTTGGGGCCGAGGGTGTTGAGGACGATCCACTTGCCGTCGCCGCAGGGGTAGCGGTTGGCCGCCGGGGTGAGCTGGTTGTGGCGCGAGCGGCGCCGCACCGGCGCCCGGTCCACGGCGGTGACGCCGAAGTCGGTGGCCTGGGTCCAGATGGCGGTCTCGAACAGGGAGGTCTCCACCACCTGGCCTTCGCCGCTGCGCTCGGCGATCCGCAGGGCGGCCAGGATGGCGCCCACCAGGGCGAGGCCGGCGGTATGGTCCCCCTGGGCCGGCCGGGCCATGGGCACCTCGCCGTCGTCCCCTTCGCGCATGGCGTCGTAGAGACCCGAGCGGCCGAAGAACGCGGTGACGTCGTAGCCGGGGCGCTCCGCTTCGGGGCCGTTGGTGCCGTAGCCGGTGAGGGTGGCATGCACCAGCGCCGGATTGCGCTTCATCAGGGTTTCCGGGTCGAGGCCGAACCGGCGCTGGCGCCGGGGCAGCAGGTTGCACAGGAACACCTGGGCCGACTCCACCAGCCGGTGCACCACCGCGGCGCCCTCCTCGGTGTCCAGGGCCACCGCCACCGAGCGCTTGCCGCGGTTGTCCACGTCGAAGCCGAAGTCGTAGCCCTCCAGCGCGCCCTCGACCTTGGCCGGCCGGCCGATGCCGCGCATGGGATCGCCGCCCAGGGGTTCCACCTTGATCACGGTCGCGCCCATGTCCGCGAGGATGGCGCCGGCGCTCGGCGCCGCCATGTAGTTGTCCACCTCGATCACGGTGATGTCGGCCAGGGGTGCGCTCACGATTCCTCCCGAAAACTCGCTGCAGGCGGCCGGGCCGCCGGGACCGGGCATTGTAGTGGAACTGACCGGCGAGAATCAGTGGCGGACGGGATCGGCGCGCAGGGTGTGAACGGTGATCTCGGCCGGGCAGTTGAGCCGCGCCTCGGCGATGGACGTCCCGGCCCCGGGCGAGGTGTAGCCCTGCATCGCGCCCTGGCGCCAGGGGCCCCGGCCGAGGCGCCGCGGAATGCGGGCGTCGACGAACAGCGGATACCCGCCCGGCAGGCAGATCTGACCGCCGTGGGTGTGGCCGCACAGCAGCAGGTCGATGCTCAGGTGGGCGGCCTGGCGGTACACCTCCGGGGTGTGGGAGAGCAGCACCGTGGTGGCCTCCGGCGGCACGCCGCCGAGCGCCCGGTCGAAGTTCTCGACCCCGAAGAAGTGGGCGTCGTCGATGCCCGCCAGGTAGAGCTCGGCGCCGCCCCGCTCGATCACCGCGTGCTCGTTCATCAACACGGTGTATCCGGCGTCCTCGAGGGCCGGCAGCATCAGCACGCTGTCGTGATTGCCGAGCACGGCGTACACGGCGCCCGACAGGCTGCCGCGCAGACGCTCGAGGCCGCGCAGGGTCGGCTCTATGGGGCCGCTGGTGCGGAACCGGTAATCGCCGGTGAGCACGCAGACATCGTAGTCCACCGACCGGGAGGCCTCGACGATGGCGTGGGCCGACTCGTCGCTGGCATCGATATGCAGGTCCGACAGGTGCAGGATGCGGAAGCCGTCGAAGGCCCGCGGCAGCCCCGGCAGGGAAACCGGGTTGTCCACCACGGACACGGTCCGGGCATTGCGCAGGGCGCGGCCGTGAAGCCCTGCCAGCTTGAGGGCGAAGGGCACCAGGGAAGCCAGCGAGTACCAGTTCTCCGGATGGAAGATGCTGCGCGCCCGGTGGAACACCTGGCGGGCGTGATCCGCCTCGATGCCCAGCCGCGCCCGGGCGTGCACCCGGCCGAGACGCGCCTCCAGCCTGGCCTCGAGGTCGCTCCGGGGCGCACCGTCCAGCGCCGGCGTGTCGGTCGGCGCTGGACGGGCGGCGGGGCTCTCGGATACGGTCATGGTCGGTGGCTGGTGGGTGCGCGCGCACCGGACCATAGCACTCCGGCGCGCGCCCTCATACCGCCGGTCAGCGCGGATGGACCTGCCGGCCGGCGAAGTAGGTGCGCAGCACCCGGGTCTCGTTGATGGCCGCCGGCTCGATCTCGAACAGGTTCCGGTCGAGCACGATCAGATCGGCCAGCTTGCCGGTCTCCAGGGTGCCGGTGTCGTTCTCCTGGTGCATGAGATAGGCGGCGTTGCGGGTGTAGGCCGCGATCATGGTCTCCAGCGACACCGCCTCGTCGGCGTTCAGCACGCCGTCGACCTCGCCGGCCGCATCCTGCCGGGTGACGGCGACCTCGATGGCGTCCAGCGGGTTCATCGACGACACCGACCAGTCGCTGCCGCCGACGATGGTGCCGCCGGCATCGTGGATCGAGCCGATGGGGTACATGCGGTTCACCCGCGCCTCGCCCACCGCCGGCAGGTTGATGTCGGTGATGTAGGCGTCCGGATAGGCCCAGAACGCCTGGAAGTTGGCCAGCACGCCGAGCTCGCCGAAGCGGGCGTAGTCGTCGGGATGGACGAGCTGCAGATGGCAGATGTGGTGGCGGTTGTCGCTCGGTCCGTTGGCCTGGCGCGCGGCTTCCACGGCGTCGAGGCCGGCCCGCACCGCCCGGTCGCCGATGGCGTGCATGTGCACCTGGATGCCGCGGGCGTCCAGGTCGACGACCATGGCTTCCAGCGCTTCCCAGGGCAGGTTCATGGTGCCGGTGCGGTTGGCGCCCTTGCCCTGGGGATCCAGATAGGGCTCCAGCAGGGCCGCGGTCTCGCCCTCCAGC
>MDTG01184523.1_pt1 | contig 19894 bp, 20 predicted proteins | sample 811421 | NCBI WGS metagenome assembly MDTG01 (sample SAMN05326645, study PRJNA326480) | marine metagenome | isolation source: seawater | place: Pacific Ocean: South East | collected 2011
TATAGATATAACGGATTTAAAAGTTTAGATTATATTCAAAGCAAAATTAAAGCAGTTACTCATGTAGATGGAACATCAAGAGTTCAAACAGTTTACAAAAATTTAAATCCTAAATTTCATAATTTAATTGAAGATTTTTATAAAATAACTGGTATCCCACTTCTTATTAATACAAGCTTTAATGTAAGAGGAGAACCTATAGTCGAGACTCCAGAGCATGCTTTGAAATGTTTTTTAGGTACAGAATTAGATTATTTGGTTATGGAGAATTTTGTAATAAAAAAAGAAGAACAAAATAAAAACTTGATTACAGCAAAATATTCAATTAATTTTAAACCCGATTAATGAAAACTTTTTTAGAACTTATATTTTTCTTTTTTAAAAGTAAAAAATATTTTTTGATACCAATTGTTATATTTTTAGCAATTTTAGGTTTTATGATAATTATAAGTAGTGGTTCAACTTTGGCACCTTTTATATACGCAATTTTCTAATTTTTTTTTCCAATAAAAATAAAGAGACCACCTTCATCATTTTCAATTAGGTCTTTTATCTGCAAATTAAATCTATCTATGATATCTCCAGTTTTATTTATTTTATCAAATAATTTTATTTCATTATTATAACTTGGTATTGAGTTTATAAATTCAATATTATTATCTTTAAACCATTTATGTATATCTCTAAAGCTATATCTTTTTTCCAAAGGGTGAAAATATTGATCCATTTTCCAAGCCTCTGCCGCAAGGCCATTTTTATTTTTATAAACTTTATCAAACAACTTAATAACATTATCTCCAAAAACTTTTGCCCCGTATTTAATAAGTGAATTCTTTAGTCTTGAAATTTTGTTATAAAGACCAATAATTATAATCCCATCTTTTTTTAATAGTTTAATCAAGTTTTGAAAGGCTAAATATGGATTAATTGTATGATGCAGCACGCCGTTAGAAATAATTATATCAAATACTTCTTCCTTAAAACAATTCTTGAATATATCAGTTTCAACAAAGTCAATTCCTTCTAAATTATTTTTTTTTCTAAAATTATTAGCTAATCTTAGTGAATTAATAGACAAATCAGCCGATATAATTTTTGCATAACCTGTAGCTGCTAAAAAATTTCCTAGTTGACCAGTTCCACATCCAAATTCTAAAATTTTATCAGTTGGTTTTATAAATTCTAATAAATCTTTTATAAAACTATTATCAGACATTTTTTCTACAAAATGTTCTAAATTATCAAAATCATTATAATTTGGAAAAGAATAATCCAAATAAAATTTTCTTACATTTTTTGTTTTGGCTTCTATGTTTTCTTTACTTAAAAACTTTAAAATATCATCCTCAACTTGAAATTTTTCTTTTCCACTATCTGAAACCAATTCATTATCAATAATTCTTAAACTTTCGTTTGTTATTGGAGATTTTAATATTTCAACAATTTCTGTCATATTATTTTAAAAATAAATATGGGGCTAAGAATTTTTGTGTATGCTCATTAGAGAAACGCCAAAAAAACATATCAAAATAAAAATGCAATAGTTGAAAAATAATTGGTATAATATATATGCCAAATTTTTCTCCTTTGTAATCCAAATTTAAATTTGAAAAATAAATCATTAAAATTGAATATATAAGCAGATATAAAGCCAAATATGCTGGAGAAATGTATTTAAAGAAATTTTTTTCACTTGTATTTATCAACTCCTTAAATTTCCTATTCATTATACTTTTTGTAATATAAATATATTGAACATAATGCATTGCTACTCCCATTGCAAAAACATGAATAATTCTATCACAAAAAAATATTGGCAAAAACATACCTACACCAGTTATAAAATTTAAAAGATTATCTAAATTAAACTCTTTTTTAATTATCATTAATGTACCTAAGATAATTAATGATATTAAAATTGTTAATAAAGTTACATTGATTAATATAAACTCATATTTAAAATAAAAATTACTTATAAAAATAAATTTTAAAATTCCAAAAAAACAAAGTAAAAAACTAAAAAAATAAATTGAATATATAAATAAAGAATTTATATAACTATCTCTATTCTTTATATAAATTTTAAATATGCCAACACTTTGTCTATTTACATGATAAAAATTGAATAAAAGTATTAAAAATAAAACAGCGGATACAGAAAAAAAATATCCAAAGAAAAATACAAAGAAAACTAACATTATAGGCCAAAAAACATAAATATATTTTTGGTCTTTAAATAATTTTACATAATTTTTATCAAAAAAAAATGCAAATGTAATTCCAAAGTGTACCTCTCCTATTAAAAGAAGAAAAACCAGAGCATAAATAGAATGATCTGGGAATGAGCTTATAAAATAATAATAAAGCAAAGGAATCCAAATTGGAAACTTTATAAAAAATAAATCATTTGTTTTATTTGAAATAAATTTTGAATTCATAATAAGTAATTAATTATATATTTTAGACATTATAATATCAGATATTACCTCATAGCCTTCAGTGTTAAAGTGTCTTCTTTTACCATTAAAAGGAAAATATTTTAAAGGGTTATTTTGATTTTTAAAAAAAATTTCGTGAGTGTCAATAATTCCAAAGTTTAAATCATTAGCAATACTTAATACCATATCTTTTTCAAATAATTTATTTGTATCTTGAAATTCCCCATTAAACCTTGCTACACTTGGTATATATACAAAGTAATTTTCTAAATTATTTTCTATAGAAAATTGTTTTACTGATTTTAGAATTTTTTTATAATAATTTAAATTATCTTTATAAGGGTTTCCAGATTCGATATTTATTAATTTTTTATAAACATTCGGTATATTTTTTTTATTATCTATATTAAAACCATTTTTGTCTTTATTTTTTTTGATTAAAAAGTTTTTAATATTAGATCTAACTTTCCATAGAAGAAAAAATGATTTTTTTTTATTTGATTGATATTCAGAATATTCCTCGTCTATTACTTCTAATATCTTTTTATCTAAAATTTCATGAATTTCGTTCAAATTTTGCTTGAAGTTAGGAATTAAATATTTAACTAAAATTTTATTTTTTTTCTCGTTATGTAAATCTAATAAATCATTTCCTTCATAATATATCCAAATAATTTTATTTGCGTTTGTTAAATCATAGTACTCCTTAAGTGTAGCTAACTGAAAAAGAGGCCCGTTTCCTCCCATCCCCAAATTTATAATATTTTTATTAACTTTTTTTCTTAAAAGGCTTGCAATATCATTTCCGGGAGGAACACACTCTCCAAGAGTCATTGAATCTCCCAAGGTAATCGCATCAATTTTTTTATCCCACAGATGATTTGGGTTGTTGAAACCATATCTATCACTTGTATAAATTAAATATTCTCCTGTCTCGTTGCACACTATAGTTTTTCTTTTAGACACGCCAGAGATTACTAATATTTCCACATTTTTATTATCTTTTGTAATTTCAATCTTTCTGTTTTTTATAAGTTGGTTATATGGATAGTATAAAGGTGAAATATTTGTCTTTTTTTTTAAATCTTTATAAATTTCGAACTTTGATCTTGTGTCATAATTTTTATTTAAGTTTAAAAAATATTGGAATTCATTAAATTTAGATTTTTTTTCTAAAATAAACTCCGAGAAATATAATGCTAATAGGATAGAAAAATATGATAGTACAAAAATTTTTTTTAATTTATTATTTGAAAGAAGAATAAAAAACCAAAATATTAAATTGAATAGTATTATAAATAAATTTAAGTAAATATTTAAATTTAAGTCTTGATGATAAACTTTTTTAGCTATGTACAAAATAAATATTATAGTAAAGCTTATTATGAAAAATAATGGAATTAATCTATTTAAAATATTAATCATTTTTAACATTAGTGATATATAACTTTTTTTGATAATATGTTAATCAATATTATACATCGATGAAAAAAAAAATATTAGAATTTGAGAAATATTTAATCAATCTAGATGTAAAAAAAATAATATTTTTATTTTTTTTAGTTATTACCATTAAAGTAGGTTTTTGGTATCACCCTGCATTATGGAAATTGCTAGAAATATCTATTAATCCTTTTAGTGAAAGCTTAGTAGAAAATATTTATGCTCATTATCTTTTCTATAATTTTTTTGGAGGGTACATTGCAAATATTTTAAACATTTCAACAAAGTTTTCATTTTTTATATTTCATTTATTTTTTTCTTTTGTTTTTAATTTTGCATTCATTTATTTAATTTTTAAAAATTTAGATAAGAAAAATGCAATATATTCATTAACTTTATTTTTAATTTTTCCTGTTTCTACAACAGTATTTTTTTGGGTCGGATATGATTCAATTACTTTATCAATTATTATATTAAGTGTACTTTTTAGATCTTATTGGTTACTTGTATTTATTTTTGGAATACTGCTTGGACTCCAACATTTTGAATTAGGTTTTTTATCATCTATTAGTTTGTTGGTACTTAATATTTATAATAAAATTTATTCTAAAAAAAGTTTTTTAGACTTAAGATTTTCTATTATTTTGGTAATTGGTACGATAATTGGAAAAATTATATTACATTATTATTTTTACAAAATTGGACTTGATTTGAATACAGGAAGAGCTTGGTATACATTTAGCATTATTGAACACTTTTTGTATAACAGTTATTTTAATTTTTATAATATAATATGGTTTTCATTATCAATTGGCTGGTTAGCTATAATAAAATATTTTTTTTCAAAAAATAAAAATAATTTCTTTCTATTAATTTTATTAGTACAGTTAATTATAATATTAATAGTGGATGATCAGACTAGAGTTTACGCATGTTTAACTTTTTTGATACTTGTATCACAAATTTTTTTCAATAAAGAATTTTTACAACAAATTAAAAGTTATGAAATCTCTATATTACTACTTCTTTGGTTAATTATTCCTTACGGATGGGTGTGGCAGGGAGTTTTAAGAACCTCAATGTTTACATATGATTTTGCTTATATTTTAAATTATTTCTTTGATATATTTAATAATACAAGTATTAACTCAAGTATTATTTGGCCTTTTAAAACTTTTAGATAAAATTATAAATTATGAAAGCAGATATTGCTATTATTGGTGGTGCAGGTCACATAGGACTTCCTCTTGGAATTTTATTTGCAAATAAAGGCAAAAAGGTAGTTCTATACGATAAAGACAAAGTTAACGTAAAGAAAATAAATAAGCTTGAAATGCCATTTATGGAGGATGGTGCAGATAAATTACTCAAAAAAAACAAAACAAGAATATTTGCAACTTCAAACAAATATTATCTTAAATACCCAAAAATAATTATAGTTTGTATAGGAACACCTGTTGAAAACTCCAAACCAAATTTGAAGTTTTTTTATAAAATGTTTAGAGAAGTTAGAGAAAATTTAAACTCAAAAAAATTAATTGTTATAAGAAGCTCAATTTATCCTGGAACATGTCTAAAAATTCACAAAATTCTAGGTAAAAAATATAAAAATATCTCTTATTGCCCCGAGAGAGTTGTTCAAGGAAAATCAATAGTAGAATTGCCAAAACTACCCCAAATTATTTCTGGTCTATCAAATAATGCAATTAAAAAATCAAATGTATTATTTAAGTTAATATGTAAAAAAACAATTATAACCACTATTTTAGAGGCCGAATTAATTAAGCTTTTTTCAAATGCCTGGAGGTATATTAATTTTTCAATATCAAATCAATTTTATAATATATGTGAAAAATTTGATGTTAATTTTAAAGTGCTAAGGGAAAACATGATTGATGGTTATGATAGAAATAAAAGTATGCCCAAAGCTGGCTTCGCTGCAGGACCTTGTCTTTATAAAGACACAGCGCAATTGAATTCATTTCTCAAAAATTCTTTTACCTTAGGAATAGCCGCCACAAACATAAACCAAGGTTTTCCAAAGTCAATTTATTTAAAAATGATTAACAAATATAAAAAAAAATTATGTAAAAAAAAAATTGGGATTCTTGGTTTAGCTTTTAAATCAGATATAGATGACATTAGAGATTCCCTTTCACTAGATCTTTACAAGCTTCTTAAAAGAAAAAAACTAAATGTAAAAATATCAGATGATTTTGTCGATATGAAAGAAAAAATTGATAAGAATAGACTTATTAGAGAATGTGATATAATTATATTAGGCGTACCTCACTCATCTTATAAAAATATTAAAATTCCAAAAAATAAATATTTAATAGATAGTTGGGGTTTTTTTGATAAATAAAGTTTTACTTATAGGGGGTTCTGGAAACTTAGGTTCTCACATTATAAAATCTAAATACTTTTTAAATATAAAATATCCCTCCAAAAAGTATCTAAATATTCTTAATAAAAAAAAAATTGAAAAATATTTGTTAAAAAATGATTTCAATTTAGTTTTACATTGTGCTGCAATGGCAAGAGTTACCGAATGTGAAGAGAATAGAAAAAAAGCAAAAAAGATAAATGTTGATGGTACCAGAAATATTGTAAATTCAATTATAAAAACCAATAAGAAGAAAAAAAAAAAATATTAAATTAATTTTTATTTCTAGCGATGCAGTTTATCCATCTACAAAAGGAAACTATAAAGAAAACGACAATTTAGCACCTTACAACTTTTATGGTAAAACAAAATTAGAAGGAGAAAAGATAGTAAAAAAACTAAAAAATTATATTATTATTAGAACAAGATTTTTTGATAAATCAAAAATTTCATTTAAATATTCGGCAACAAACATTTATACATCTAGCTTAGAGGTTAATATTTTAGTTAAATATTTATTTAGATTAATTGATATTGATTTTAAGGGAATAATAAATGTTGGACGTAAAAAAATATCTGATTACAGTAATTATAAAAAATTTAAAAAAAATCTTAGACCTTGTGATAAAAGCAAAATTTTTAATAAATTGAATTTCAAAATTGCATCTGATGCATCAATGAATATAAGTAAATTGAGCAAAATTTTATGAACAAAGTATCTTTAGAGATTTTAATTCCAGTATTTAATGAAGGTGAGAAGGTTCTAAAATTAATGAAACTTTTTCAAGAAAATATTAATAACGAATTTAGAGTTTTATTTTGTTACGATTTAGAAGATGACAATATCTTCAATTTTAAAGAGGCTTTTAATAAATTTAATTTTGAAATTAAATTTATTAAAAATCCAGAAAGAGGACCATGTTCTGCGATAAAAGAAGGATTTATAAAAGGTAATTCAGATTGTGTAATAGTGTATCCGGCAGATGATTTTATAAATTTTAATATATTAGATGAAATGTATAAAGAATTTAAAAATGGAAGCAATATAGTTGCTGCAAGTAGATTTATTAAGGGAGGATCAATGAAAGGGTGTCCTTTTATTAAATCTGTTTTAGTTAGATCAGCTTCTTTCACACTTTATTATTTATCAAGTATACCCATAAAGGATGCAAGTAATGGATTTAGACTTTTTTCAAGAAAGTTACTAAATGAAGTTAATATTGAGTCAAAAGTTGGTTTTGCATATTCCCTGGAACTTTTGGCCAAATGCAACAGATTAAAATACAAAATAACAGAAATACCAGCTCAGTGGGAGGAGAGAAGTGAAGGTTCGAGTAGATTTAAAGTTTTTAAATGGTTACCTCAATATTTAAAATGGTATATTTATGGTTTGTCAACAACATGGTTAAGAAAAAAAAAAATTTAAACAATTATATATTAGTTACTGGTGGCAGTGGATTTATAGGTTCGGCAATAACTAGATATTTAGTAGAACAAAAAAAAAAAGTTATTGTATTTGACAATAATTCGAGAGGAAAATTATCAAGACTGAAAGATATAGATAGTAAAATAAAATTTATAAAAGGGGATATAAGAGATAAAAAAAAATTACTATCCACAAAAGGCAAAATTGATACTGTAATTCACTTAGCATATGTAAATGGTACAAAGTTTTTTTATAAAAAACCTTATGAAATTTTGGATATAGCTGTAAATGGTTTAACAAATATTTTAGATTTTTGTAAAAAAAAAAAAGTAAGAAATTTTTATTTAGCTTCAAGCTCTGAAGTTTACCAAAATCCATTGAAAATCCCCACATTAGAAAATGAAATGCTTAAAATTCCTGACATTCATAATCCAAGATATTCATATGGTGGAGGAAAAATAATTTCTGAACTTTATGGTACATATTTCGCTCAAAAGTACTTAAGGAAATTTATTATTTTTAGGCCTCATAATGTATATGGAAAAGATATGGGAAACGATCATGTAATACCAGAGTTTATAAATAGATTAAAAAGAATAGGAAATAAAAAAAATTTTTTAATATATGGTACTGGAAATGAAGTTAGGTCGTTCATTCACATTAAAGATTTTATATCTGGTTTTGATAAAATATATAAAAAAGGCAAGAATGGAGAAATTTATAACATCGGAACTCCTGAAAAAATTAAAATATCAAAGTTAGCAAAGTTAGTTGCAAAAATTCTAGGAAAGAAAATAAATTTAAAAAAAACAACCATATTAAAAGGAAGTCCTAGTATTAGATGTCCAAATATTAACAAAATAAAAAAACTTGGTTTTAAACAAAAAATTCGTTTAAAAGATGGAATAAAAATAATATTAAATTAATATAATGAAAAAATCTTTTTCAAGGCCAGTTACCAGATGTCAAATATCGAATTCAAATAAATTAAGTTCTATAATATTTTTGGGCTATTTGCCTCCAGTGAATACTCTAAGAAAAATTGGTTCTACACCTGAAGAAGAAATATCGTTTCCTGCTGAGCTGTTATATTGTAATAAGTCAAAATTAGCTCAACTAGGTTGTATTGTTGATAAAGAAATACTGTTCCCTTATTCTTATCCTTATACAAGTAGCACAACAAAAATATTAAGAGAAAACTTCACCGATCTTTACAAAGATACAAAAAAAATAGTTAATCTTAATAAAAGTGATTTAGTTATAGATATAGGTTCTAATGATGGAAATCTTTTAAGCAATTTTAAAACAAACCACAAAGTTTTAGGTGTCACTCCAGAAAAAATTGGAAAAATTGCAATCAAGAAAGGGATTCCGACTATAATAGATTACTTTAACGAAAAAATTTCTTCTAAAATAGTTAAAAAATATGGAAAAGCAAAAATAATAACTGCCACCAATGTATTTGCTCATATTGATAATATAAACAGAATTATAAAATCTTTATTAAAAACTTTAAAACCAGATGGAATTTTTATTTCAGAATCCCATTATTTATTACCCCTTATCCAAACTGTTCAGTACGATACCATTTATCATGAACATTTAAGATATTATTCACTCGAAAGTTTAAACTTTCTTTTTAAAAAGCATAATTTAGAAATTATAGATACTAAGGAAATTCCAACTCATGGTGGATCGATAAGAGTTTATGCAGCTCGGAAAGGAATCTACAAAATTTCAAAAAATGTTAAAAAACAATTCAAAAAAGAAAAAAAATATTTAAACAAAAAAAGTTTTACTAAATTTAGAAAAAATGTAGTTACGTCTAAAGTAAATTTGTTTAACATTATTAAGAAAATAAAAGATAAAAATAAAATTATATTTGGTGTTGGGGCGCCCTCAAGAGCTTCTACATTAATTAATTATCTTGGATTAGATCAAGATATTATTGATTGCGTTCTAGAAATTAATGGATCTTACAAGATTGGAAATTACATTCCTGGTACAAAAATACCAATACTAAATGAAAATATTCTATCTAAAAAAAAACCACACTATTTAATTTTATTTTCTTGGCACATAAAAAATGAACTTAAAAGAAATCTTAAAAAAAAAGGATTTAAGGGGAAATTTATAATTCCTTTACCAACCCCAAAAATAGAAAGTTAATATTTTTTTATAAGATGGTAGAAAGCACTTATATGCGATGCATTATTAAACTTTTTTGTTTTTATTAAATTTATAATTTGATTAGTTGTTTTTAGATAAACTTTAATATTTTTTTCTGGTTTTTGAATTTTTTTCAATTTTTTTGCTAAAAAACAATAACATTTTCTACTTCCTCTTCCAGGGTCAGCATAAAATTCAAGAAATTTAAGTGGTTTTTTAATTGAATAATATCCTGTTTCTTCTAACAATTCTCTTTTTGCAGCCTCTAATGCTTTTTCACCTTTATCAACCCAACCCATAGGAAACTCTAAGTTTTTTTTATTTATAGGCTCTCTTTTTTGTTCAATAATTACAAAATGTTTTCCAAACTTCGGAATAATAATTACGTTATTTGGTTCTTTAAAGTAATGATAAAATTCATTAGTTTTAAATTTTTTATTTATTAACCAAATTCCAGTACTCAAATATTGTTTTTTTTTCATATTAATAATAATCAGAGTTGTTTTTTGTCTTTAATTATATTATCACACTGAAAAAAAACAGTTATTTATGAAAATAAACTCTTCATTTTCGGACGATAGAGGTGAAATTTATGATATATTTGTTAATTCACCAAAAGATCATTGTGCAATAATTACTTGCAACAAAGGAGCAATAAGAGGCAATCATTATCATAAACAAAGCACACAGTTCACATTTATTGTTAGTGGTAAATTTAAATTATATAGAGCTAAAGTTGATGAAAATGGAAATTTATTAGATAAGGTAAGTGTTGATATAATTGAAAAAAATGAATTAATAGAACATCCGCCATATGAAGCCCATACCTTTGAAGCTATAAGTGATGATGCTTTAATCTTAGCTTTTGCATGTGGTAAAAGAGGTGGAACTTACTACGAAAATGATACTTTCAGATTAGAACAAAGTTTAAATACCTGAAATTATTTTATTATATATATTATCAATATTATTGAATGTTTTTTCTGTAGAAAAATTTTTAACTCTATTTAGTCCATATTTCATTAAATTTTCAATTGTATCGTTCGAGTAAATTACTTTTTCAATTTTATTTAAAATATCTCTTGGATCTTCTGGGTCAAATGAATATTCATTAAGTCCTGTTGCCTCCAATATAGCATCATTATTACTTGTAATAACAGGGCAACCGTAGGACATGGCTTCCAATGGAGGAAATCCAAAACCTTCATTTTTAGAGGGATAAATTAAAGCTCTAGAGCTCATGTATAATTCACTTAGTTTTTTGTCATTACCTTTTTCAAAGAAAATATTTTTCTTATTTAAATTATATTTTTCAATTAAGTATTTTTCTTCTACGGAGATATCTTCTTCTCCAAAACAAATTAAATTGAAATCTTTTAGGATTTGTAAATTCAGTGAAAAAGCTTCTAATAATTTTTCAAAATTCTTATATTTTTTTCTACTTCCAACAAATAATAAATTTCTATTTTTATCTTTATTTAAATTTATATTATCTGACAAATTTGGTGTTGACTGATAAACTATGGATGTTTTATCAATTTCAATATCATAATATTTAATTAGATCTCTCTGAGTTTTCTTTGATGAACAAATTATATGGTCTACTGTTTTCAATGCTTTTTCTTTTGGTCTCCAATTTTTTGGTTTATTGTACATATAATGATATATTTCATGGCTTAGATCCCACACATTTAGAACTTTTTTTGTATTTATAAATTTATATTTAAAATCGTTATAATATGTTTTATGAATAATATCTGGTTTCCAAACTTTTAAATAAGAATTATTTATAACAAGATTGGTATAATTTAATAATTTTGTTGTGTATTTCGGGATATTATCAATGTTTTTTAATCTAATTACATCTTTACTATAATTCTTTAAAAATTTGCTTTGATAAAAAGGTGATAATATTTTGGTCTTGTGTTTATTTTTTATACTATTAAAAATTTGACAAAAATATCTTGTAACTCCGCCGTACTTTTGAATTAAAAAAATTGTGTGATCAAAAGCTATTTTCATTGATAATTAAAATTTAATTCTTTTAAAACCACCTAAAAATATAGGTAAATTTTTTTTTACGTACCATGCCCAAGGAGATACTAATTCGCTCCTTGAATTATATCCATTTTCTATAATAATATTTTTAGTATTTTTATTTTTGTTAAGTGCCAGAACAACTTTGCTAACATTTGAGTCAACGTAAACAAAATAGTCTGCAAAAGACATTAAATAAGTCTCAATCAATATTTCTTTTCCAAGTTTATATCTGTGATTATTTCTTGGATAAATTTTAAAGGCATCATTCTTATCTGATCTATAAGAGCTTTCAAGATAGAATAGCTGTTTTGGAAATTTTTTTTTGAATATATTGAGATAATTTTTTTCTTCTGTTGATAGAAAAATCAAATCGATATTTTCTTTATTTAAAATTTCTTTTGTTAGTTCAATCATTTGTTTCTTAGTTGCCGGGAATGGGTGACCAGGAGACTGTTTGTAACTTGTTCCTCTAAAATGTATGGCTAAAATTTTTTTATTTTTAAATATATTTTTTTTAATCTTGTTAATTAATTTTGATAAATTTTCTTTTAAAAATATTTCATTATTAAATATGCTTATTAAATTATTGCTATTTATTGAATAATCAAAAAATTTATAGAAAGTATTTTCGGTTATCAAAACGTTTTTACTTTTATAAATTTCTTCTATTTTAAATTCACTAAGATTTTTAAAATAGTATTCCCAGGCATTGCTAGTAGATTTAATCGATTTTTCCTCATTATAGATACTATAAAAATTTTCCATATCTACAAAAGGAATAAAGTTATTTATTTTTGCAATTTTAAGATGATTTAAAACAAAAGTTAAGTTTGAAAATAAACCAGTTCCTGGTTCTCTTTTAATAATATAAAACGTTTTATCAGCGTTAAGTGTACCAAAAGAATTTATATAATTAAAAAAATCCTTTTTTTTTGAAATTAAATCTTCTTTATCAATTCTTATATATTTTAAATTTTTAAATAGTTTAGTTTCTTTTTTTTTGATATAAGTAAAGATGGAGTTTGTAAAAAAAATTTTTTTTTTATATGGTTTTTAATTTTAGATAATTTCACTTTGAACTTTATAGCAATAAACTATTATAATTATTTTTTTTATTAACTTATATATTATTTTATGAAAGTTACACTAGTAATAACAACTATTAATAAACCAAATAAAAATATTGAACTATTTTGTAGAGGATCAAAAAAAAATAATTGGAATTTTGAAATTATTGGAGATCGTAAATCTCCCAAATACTACAAAATAAATTATGGAAATTTTTACTCCATTGCTGATCAAAAAAAATTATCATTTAAATTTCCAAACATTTGTCCAGAAAATAGTTATTCAAGAAAAAATATAGGATATTTAATTTCAATGAAAAAAGGCTCCAATGTTATTATTGAGACAGATGATGACAATATTCCAAAAAAAAATTTTTTTAAAAAAAAAAAACTAACTCATATTACAAAAGAAATAAAAGATACTAGCTGGATAAATATTTATAATAATTTTCTTTTAAAAAAAGAAATGATATGGCCACGTGGTTTGCCTTTTAAAAACATTCAAGAAAATTCATCAATAAAAAAAAAAATATATAAAATCTAATTTTTATTTACAACAAGGTGTATGTGAAGGAAACCCCGATGTAGATTCAATCTTTAGACTTACTAATAAAAAAATAAATATAAAATTTAAAAAAAATTATAAAGTAAGTCTTGGAAAATCAATTTCCCCATTCAATAGTCAAAATACTATTTGGTTCAAGAAAATATTTCCACTAATGTATTTACCTGTGACTTGTACAATGAGATGTACAGATATTTGGAGAAGTTTAATCGCATTAAAAATATTGAATAATGAAGGAAAAAAAATTCTTTTTTTTGGAACTACGATGTTTCAAAAAAGAAATAAACATAACTTAATAAATGATCTTAAAGATGAATTGCCAATGTTTGTACATAGTGAAAAAATTATACAAATTATCAAGAAATTAAAACTTAAAAAAGGTGAAAAGTTTTATTTTGATAATCTTTTAATATGTTACAAAGCATTAGTTAAAAATAAAATTTTTGAAAAGTCTGAATTATATTACTTAAAAGCTTGGATTAAAGATTGTAGAAAAATAGCTAATTAATTTTTCTAAACTCACTTAAAATAACATCATAATATTTTTTACAATTTATTTTTTGATCAAATCTATCTAGACTTTTAAATGCAGGTTTTAATTTTTTTTTAAAAAAATTTTTATTTTTATAATATTTTAATATTAGTCTTGAAAGCGATATATGATCTTTAATTTTAAATAGTGTGCCATATTTTCCATTACCTAAAATTTCTGATGGACCAGTTGGACAATTTGTTGAAAATATTACTTTCTTAAGAGTCATAGCTTCAAGCAAAACATTTGGAAGACCCTCAAAAATAGAACTTAATATAAAAATATCGGCTTTAGAAATATAATTATATGGATCAGATAATACTTGTTTTATAAATATTTTATTTTTGAGTTTATTGTCGTAAATAAACTTTTTAATTTTTGATATGTTCTTGCCATATCCAATTAATAACAATTTACAATCAATTTGATCAGAGACTAATTTAAATGATTTTAAAAGTGTAAGGTGATCTTTTTGATCAGTAAATCTCGCAACATTAATTATTTTTAATTTGGCTTTATTAAAACCAGATGTAGAAACCTTTTTTTTTGATTTTTCTAAAATATTTTTTATATCTAATGGATTATAAATTAAAGTAGAATTTACATTAAATTTTCTATCTATTTCTCTTTTAAAATCTTTACTATTAACAATTATTTTATTACTTAATTTTAAAAAATTTTTAAAAATTAATTTTTTAAAAAAACTTCCTCCCCAACCACTTGGTGATGAGTTTGATCTTGAAATTATTGGAGTTTGAAATATTTTGCATAAAATAATTGAATAAATATTTGCCTGAAATGACAAAACAACTGCTCTCTGAAAAATCATCTCTTTTATTAATAAAATTAAACAAGCTAAATATTTAAAATATTTATTAATTTTTAATTTTTTTTTTGTAAAATAAACAAATTTTATTTTATTATTAAATTTTTGATTAAATTTATTATCAAATGAAATAATAATAATATTTGGAATCTTTTGTATTAAGTAGTTAGAAATTATAAATAAATTCTTTTCAACTCCACCACCATCTATTGATGGCATAAATAAAATTAATTTTTTATTCAACATATTTTTATATACTTTACTACAAAAAATATTATTTTATTTTAAAGTACATTTTTCTTATTAAATTTTTAAAAGAGTTTTCTTTAGTTAAAATTTTTTTCGGTGCTTTTATTTGAGTTTCATTTTTTTTTTCAATTATTGCAAGACCTGAAGAAATAAATGAAAAAGATAAATCTAACAAATCTGTATTAGAATGATATATTTCTAATAATTTATTAAAAGTCTCACGGTTATTAATTTCGCAATAAAAATTTTCTCTTTCTGATTTTTTTGTATATGGTAAATGAGATATATCATCAATTACAAACAAACCTCCATTTTTAAGATTATTAAAATAGCCATAAAATATTTTTTCTACATGTTTAGCTTCGTGCACTGTATCTAGATATATTAAATCTAACTTTTGATTAATATTTTTTTTAATAAGATCAAAATTATCATCATTAGTATTTAAGAATTTCCATCTCTTATTATCTGAAACACTAGAACAATCATCAATATCTACAGATAATAATCGTCCGTCATTTGCATCACATATTTCTAAAAAAATTTTTGTTGATCTTCCTTTTTGAACACCAAGTTCTAAAATATTAATATTTTTTATATCAGATATTTTTGGTATAAGGATTTTTTTTAATTTATAATTATAATCACTCATATTTAATATTTTTAAATCCTCCTAATTTATTTGGTAATAAGTTTTTCAAGTACCACATCCATCTGGATAAAAATCTATTTTTTGAATTATAACCTATATTTAGCGGATGATCGTGCTGCTTTATTTCTGAAAAAAGTTGAGCAGCAGAAACTACATTAGTTTTTACATAGGTTAATCCATGACACCTAGCCATAACTAGAGCCTCAAGCAAAGATTCTTTGCCAAGTAAATATCTATGATTTTCTCTAGGGTAGTTTTTATATGCTGGTATATGCGATGAAAAAGGATTTATTTTTACTCTGTAAATATCTAAATAAAATAATTTTTCATTGTAATAATCCTTTAACTTTTTTAAAAAAGGAATTTCTTCAGTACACAAAAATATTTTATTGTATCCATATTTTTTCATTAAAAAATTAATATTTTTTATCATCATTTTTGGTGTTAGACAAAATGCATGTCTCGCACAAATTTTATAAGTTGTACCTCTAAAGTGAACACCCAGAATTTTATCATTACTTCTAAAAGAAGTATCAAAAAAATTGTTAGCTTCATCATGATATTTTTTATTTGGTTTTAAATACTGTTTAATGCTTATTAAATCATTGCTATTTAGGTCTAAAACATAATTTTTATTCTCTGCACTATCTATTTTAAAAACATTTTCAGAAAATATTACATTTTTACTTTTATATACATCTTCCAACGAATATTTTGATGGCTGATCGAAGTAGTATTCCCAAGAATTCATTTTTCCATCAATTGAATTCAATTCATTATAAATTCCTGGAAAGTTTTTCATATCAACAATAGGAATTAAATTATTTTTCAGACACTTTTTTATTTGATTCATTACAAAAGTTACATTCGAGAACATTCCAGCACCAGGCATTTTTCGATTGATTATACAAAATGTTTTATCCTGGTTTTTGTCTCCGAAACTATAAATTTTATCTGGCTGAAAACTTAAATATTTTGTATCTATTTTTTTTTTTACATCAGGCAAAATATCTGCCAACTCATCTCTTAATAAGCTTTTTAGATACGAAATAATCATTTATAGGAAACTTAATATCTATTTAAAATATTTTATTATTAACAATATTGCAAAATCAGCAAAAACCATAATTTTTTTATCTTATTTTAATTTTAGATAGTATATATAGTTAAATTAAATAAAATCATCTTAATAATAATTAAAATTGAAAAATTCAAAAAAAATTTTTTATTGGTCGCCTTCTTTAGTAAAAATTGCCACTAATCAAGCAGTAATACAATCTGCTAAATCTTTAATAAAATATGATAAAAATTTCATAGTAAGTATCATTAATTTTTTTGGAGAATATCAAGATTATGAAGAAGATATTCTTAGAAATAAAATTTTATTAAAAAACTTTTATAGTAAAAAATTATTTAAGTTTTTTCCAAAGCATGGTTTTTTAAAAAGTAGATTGTCGTTTATATTAATTTTTATTCTAGGATTATTTCCCTTATTCAATTTATTAAAAAAAATAAAACCTAATTATCTAATTATCCACCTTATAACTTCATTACCTTTAACCCTGATATTATTTTTTAATTTTGAAACTAAATTTATATTGCGTATTTCAGGTTTTCCAAAATTAAACTTTTTAAGAAAATTTCTTTGGAAGTTATCACTTAAAAAGGTTCATGCTGTAACATGTCCAACAAAAGCAACAAGAGATTATATTATAAGTTTAAATTTAGTAGATGAAAAAAAAATATTTTTATTATCAGATCCAATTATTAATATTAATAAAATAGATAATTTAAAGAAAGAAAAAATTCAAATTGAAAAAAGGAATTTTATTTTTGGAGCGGGAAGGTTAACTAAACAAAAAAATTTTGAATTAATGATAGATGGATTTCAAAAGATACACAAAAAATATCAAGATATTGATTTAATTATTGCAGGCGATGGTGAACTTAAATCAAAACTAATAAATAAAACTAAAAAATTAGGATTAGAAAAAAGAATAATATTTCTTGGTTATCAAAAAAATGTCTATCAATATATGAGCAAATCAATTTGCTTTTTATTAACATCGTTATGGGAAGACCCTGGTTTTGTTATTGTTGAAGCAGCTTTTTGTAAGACACCCATTATAACTAGCAATTGTTATAATGGACCTAAAGAAATTATTCCAAATAATGATTATGGATATATTTTTGAGTCAGATAATTTGTATAGTTTAGAAAAACAGTTAAATAATTTCTTAATAGACAACCAGAATCATAAAGATAAAATTGAACGTAAAAAAATTAATGCTTTAAAAAATATTAAAAAATTTACTAATTTTAGACATTATCTTGCCCTAAAAAATATTCTAATTACTACTAGTAATTAATTTATGAATAAAACTATTTTAATAACTGGATCGGGTGTACTTGGTGCGTATTTAGCATCAGTATTTCTTAAAAAAAATTATAAAATTATAGTAACTTCAAGGTACAAAAAAAAAAAATTATAAAAATTATAGTTTTTTAAAAATAAGTAAAAAAGTAAAATTTATTAAGCTTAATATTTTGAATAAAAGAAATATTGACAGAACTATAAATAAATATTGTCCAAGCAAAATTTTTTATTTTTCTGGACAAAGCTCTATTACAAAAAGCATAAAATTTAAAAAATTGACTTATGAATCTAATTTCTTGGGAGCTAAAAATTTTTTGGAAGTCTTAAAAAAAAATGGATCAAAAATTAAGTTTTTCAAAGCAAATTCTGGATATATTTTTAATCCCCAAAAGGGCAAAATAAAGCTTAGTTCTAAATTTTCTAAATCTAAAAATCCATACATTAAAACTCAAATCAAGGCCTATAAAATTATAAGAAAATTTAGATCCGAAGGATTAAATTCTTATAGTATTGTTTTTTTACAGATTGAATCTCCTTTAAGAAATAAAGATTTTTTTGTTAAAAAAGTTTGTATTAACGCAAAATCGTCAAAAAAAATTAAAGTTGGTAACATTAATACAATAAGAGATTATTCTTGGGCACCAGAAATCGCAAAAGGGATTTATTATTTTAGTCAAACTAAGCCACAGGATATAATCTTGTCTTCTGGTAAAGGAATTGCTGGAAAAAAAATTTTAGAATTAGCTTATAGAAAAAAAAAGATAAAATTTGAAAATTATTATAAAATAAATAAAAATTTGCTAAGGAAAAATGAAGTTAAAGTATTAATAGGTTCAAGTAAAAATTCTGAAATTCTTAAAAAAAAATTTAATTGGAGTTTAAAAACTTATGGAAGTAAAATTGTATCTAAAATGTATCAATTTGTTTAATTTAAAATATTAAAAAATGTTAATAATTTTTTTTCTAACATCGTTATTAATTACATTTTCTATGATTGGTTATGGGTTAATGACTACTAAATTTCTAAAAATTGAAACAATAAATTATAATTATGGTTTATTAGGAATCTTGGGTTTATTTTTGTTATCAGTCATTTCAAGCTACACACATTTAATTTTTCCTCATAATTATTTACATAATATAATCATAATTCTTCTTGGTTTAATTTATCTTATTAGTTACAAACAAATAGACTACAGAAAATCTAAATATCTTATTATTATCTTTTCACTTTTATTTATTTCAATTTTATTAGCAAAAACAAACGAAGATTTTGGTTATTATCATTTACCTAATTCATTACAATTTGTGCAACAAAAACTACAATTTGGATTAGGAAATTTAAATCATGGATTTAAACATATTAGCAGTATTTTTATGTTAATGTCGTTAACATATTTACCTCTATTCGATCACTATTTATTTAACTTAATTAATTTTTTATTTTTGGTATTTTTTGTCTATTTTATTTTATCAGAAATTTATTTCAGCAAAAACAAAAATTCGAATACCAGTAAATTGATAATAAGCTTTTTTCTTATTTTGTTTTTAGCAAAATTTAGCAGAATTGCAGAATATGGTACCGATTTAGCAGGGCAAATATTAATTGCTATTGCTTTCTTTTTTATTATTGAACTACTATTTAGCAATAAACTCAATTATGAAAAAAAAATAATATATTTTAAGTTAAGTATAATTTTAATTATTTTTTCTGTAAGTACAAA
>MDTG01218026.1_pt1 | contig 19892 bp, 22 predicted proteins | sample 811421 | NCBI WGS metagenome assembly MDTG01 (sample SAMN05326645, study PRJNA326480) | marine metagenome | isolation source: seawater | place: Pacific Ocean: South East | collected 2011
AGGGGCAATTGGAAGAATCGAGTGTCGATTTTTTGATTCGTGATTTTGATACACAGAATTTGGAAAAACATCAGAAGGTATTAGCAGATTTAGCAGAAGCTACCATCAATCATTTTGAGGGTTCATCATTTGAGGTGGAGGTCAATGAGCAATATCGAAATATGCGAGAGGTTCTAAATAAACACCCTTATATTGAGGCTAATGCTATTAAGGCAATGAAACGTATTGGAATAGAGCCACAACAAGATTTAGTAAGAGGTGGAACAGATGGTTCACGATTGTCATTTATGGGACTCCCTTGTCCTAATTTGTTTACTGGTGAAATGGCCATACACAGCAAGCATGAGTATGTAAGTGTTCAAGATATGGAGGCAGCTGTTAAGACGTGTATAGAAATTCTTAAGGTGTATGAGGAGGGTGTGTAACCCAATACTACAAATTTAGTCCTTGCTCTTACATTCTTCGCTTGGAAGTGCTCCACACATCGAACAGCCAGCTCCCTCTTCTTGCATCATTGGATTTTTGCCCGCACATCCACCACGAACTTCTCCATTTTTAACGATAAATACTCGAATGGCCATTCCAATAAATGCTATTGACATAAAGACTAAAATTAATCCAAGTAGAGGTAAGAATTGCATAATTTTACAATTTGATAATACAAAGATAGATTAGATTTTAAGGATAACAATAAACAATTAAATGCAGTATTTTCAGCCTCAACTAAAGTGAATTATTGTAGTACTATCATAATTTTGTCATTTATTATTTCAAACCATGTATGTAAGTTCAAAAAATTATATTTGTATAACAATAATGATCAGTTAGCATGAAAACCTTAAACATTTCAAACTTTATAAAAAATACTAAAAAGACAACATTTGTTATAATTGCTCTTTTCTTTTTAAATGTAGTTACTTTTTCATTCATATTGTCACAAATTAAGACTTATCAGACTACTGAAAACAATTCTGAATTAGTTGCTGGTCAGAATAAATATATTAAAGCTAGTTCTTCGGTTTTTAACTGGAGCTACAGAATGCTCCTTTATTTTAAAAATTAACGATCAAACGTATTATTCGTTATCTAATAAAGAATTTACTTGGACTTCTCTTAAATTTGGAGTAATCAAGTATGTCTAGTACAGCTGTTTATCTTATAAATTCAAGATTGTACGGGTTTGTTACCCGATACAACATTCACCATTTGGTATTATGGATTTTATACTTTCTTTTTTGGGTATTCGTTCTTAGTCCAGGAGTTACACAAACAGATTTTTTTATAAATTCCTTTGTTATTGTATCGATTCATGCTTTGGTAAGCTATTTTAATATGTATGTTTTGATGCCTTTTTTCTTACAAAAACGAGCTTATTTAAGGTATTTTTTGGCCATCACTTTGGCTTTATTTTTAGGTGCATTACTCGAGTCTGCCGTATTTTCAGTCATATCTACAATTGGTCCAGAAGATAAACGCGTATTACTTTCTTCGCGTTTTATTTTAAACACAATTATGGCAATTACATACACTGTCGCAATAACGATGAGTCTTAAATTAGTTAAACATTGGTATGAGAAAGAAAAATTAACAAAGGAGTTAGAGATACTCAATACAGAAACTGAACTCAAATATTTAAAATCTCAAATAAATCCTCATTTTTTATTTAATAGCCTAAATAGTATTTATGCTTTAACTCTTCAGAAATCAGAATTAGCACCAGAACTAATTTTAAAGTTGAGTGATATTTTACGATATATATTATATGAAGGAAGTGATAAAAGGGTAAGTTTAGATAAAGAAATTAAATATTTGAGAAGTTACGCTGAACTTGAAAAAGTTCGACATGGTGATCGTATTAATTTGTCCTTAAAGATTGAAGGAGATATAGAAACGCAAGAAATTGTTCCGATGTTACTCATTCCTTTTGTAGAAAATAGCTTCAAACATGGCTTTGGTAGGGACATGGAAAGTGGGTATGTTAACATTAATATTCAAGTAATTCAGGATGAACTTAAACTAGAGCTTAAAAACAGTAAGCCATCAGTTGGTATGGAACTTAAAAACACTGAAAATTATCTGGGTGGAATTGGCCTTTACAATGTAAATAGACGTTTGAATTTGATGTATCCTGACAAACATTCAATGGAGGTGGTAGAGACTGATATTGAATATAAAGTAAACTTAAAAATAAATTTAGTATGATGAATTGTATAGCCCTAGATGATGAGCCATTGGCCCTTGATATAATTGAGGCTTATGTCAAAAAACATCCTGAACTTAATTTAATAGCCCGCTGTAATAATGCAGACGAAGTGTTAAAGGTTCTAAATAGTAAACATATAGATTTAATGTTTTTAGATATTCAAATGCCAGGAGTAACTGGGCTAAATTTTATTCGCTCGTTAAAAAATAAGCCTTTGTTTATGTTTACCACAGCTTATTCTGAATATGCAATTGACGGGTTTGAATTAGATGCGATCGATTACTTATTAAAACCAATAGCTTATGATCGATTTGAAAAAGCAATTGAGAAAGCAATGGAATATTACACAATAAAGAAGAATTCTGGACTTACAGAATCGGATTTAGAAAATGAATTCATCTTTGTGAAGGCAAACCAACAACTTATCAAATTAGCTTATGGTGAAATTTTATATGTTGAAGCATTTGCAGATTATGTTAAAATCTTCTTAAGTGATCGTAAAATAGTTACCCTTCAGACGATGAAGAAAATGGAGGCAAAATTGCCAAGTGATATTTTTAGCAGAGTACATCGATCGTTTATTGTTAATAGAAAAGCTATACAATCTTTTTCAACCTCAGTATGTGAGGTAAGGGGGGAGAAAATACCCGTAGGTAAAAACTATAAAAATGATTTTATCAAGCTAATGAAATTAAACCCAATTTTATGATGGATAAAAGACTAAAAGCATTTGAAAGGCTCTTGATTATAATGGATGAGCTAAGAGAACAGTGTCCTTGGGATCGGAAGCAAACCAATGAGTCACTTCGTCACCTAACCATTGAAGAAACATACGAGCTTAGTGATGCTTTGATGAAAGGGGATAACGAGGAAATTAAAAAAGAATTGGGTGATTTATTTTTACACTTGGTTTTTTATTCAAAAATTGGGGATGAAAAGGGAGCATTCAATGTGGCTGATGTTTTGAACAGTGTTTGTGAAAAATTAATTTCTCGTCATCCACATATATATGGAGATGTTTGTGTGAAAGATGAAGAGGATGTAAAAAAAAATTGGGAACAATTAAAGCTGAAAGAAGGAAATAATTCAGTTTTAGCTGGAGTTCCAAATAGTATGCCAAGTATGATAAAAGCATCAAGGATGCAAGATAAAGCAGCACAAGTCGGATTTGATTGGCCTAATAAAAATCAAGTATGGAATAAGGTAGAGGAGGAGCTTAATGAGTTTAAGGACGCCAAAGGTTCACAAAAAGAGGAAGAGTTTGGAGATTTAATTTTTAGCCTAATTAATTATGCAAGATGGCTAAAGATTAAACCAGACGATGCTTTGGAGTCAACAAATAGAAAATTTAAATATCGATTTGAGTCAATTGAAAAATATGCACTAGAAAATAATATAAAAATGGAGGAAATGACCCTATCTGAAATGGATAATATTTGGGATCAAGCAAAAAAAAATCATGTTTAAATATATAATTTTTATCAATCAATTGAGTTCATTGTATGTAGTCTCTTATTGCTGCTATATTTGAAACTATAGTTACCGAATGAAAAAAACTCTCCTATTTTTACTTATTATATCTTCATTGTGTTCTTTTGGTCAAAGTGTATACGATAACACGTGCTATGATGATAAAGTTGCGACTGTAATTCTGCAAAAGAATATTGAGATATACGATCCTCTTCCTGTGATAAATTTAGGTTCAACGGTATCGCTTAAACTTTCGTTTGATATGCTTGATCCTCAAAATGAGTTTTTAAATTATTCGATTATTCACTGTAATAGAAACTGGATACTGAGTGATCTTCAGCCTATGGATTATTTGAATGGCAACACAATTGGGGAGATAACAGATTATAAATTTTCAACTAATACCTATCAAAGCTACACACATTATTCATTGAATTTTCCAACGGAAGAGATGGCTCTCACAAAAAGTGGGAATTATATTCTTAAGGTATTTCGAAATTTTGATGAAGAGGATATTCTCCTTACTCGTCGATTTATGGTTGTTGATATTCAAACTAAAATTTCGTCAACAATCAAAAGTGCTACTGTCCCAGAATTTAGGTTTTCTCACCAAGAAGTAGATTTCTCTGTAAATTATTTAGGGTTTGACATTCCAAACCCTTTCCTAGACGTAAATGTTACGATACTTCAAAATAATAGCTGGAACAATGCCATTTCAAATCTTAAACCTCAATTTGTAAATAATAATGAATTGAGTTTTAATTATGAAAATGAGAATCTTTTTCCAGGTACCAACGAATTTCGTTTTTTTGATATTCGTTCATTGCGGTTCTTCAGTAATAATGTTACAAAAAAGTATATTGATTCAGTTCAAAATGTGGTACTGAGACCAGAAGAGTCAAAAGCTTATCTCAACTATGTTCGATGGATCGATTATAATGGTAAAAGAGATATTTTCAATTCAGATGGGATGAATTTAGTTGAGGACGGTGATTATGCCTTGGTCCATTTTAATTTCAAGTCCAATAACCTTGAAGATATGGGAGAAATTTTCGTCTACGGAGAATTAACGGATTGGCAACTCAAAGATGAATTTAAAATGATTTATTCGCCAGAATTGAATATGTACACTTGTCCTGTTCTTCTGAAACAGAGCTATTATAATTATCATTTTATATTAAGAGATAAAGATGGCAAGATTGACTATTCCTTTACTGAGGGAAATCATCAAGAAACCGAAAATGATTATACCATTTTAGTTTATCATAAAAACGTTTTTTATGGGTATGACGAGATTATTGGCTTGGGATCTCGCAACTCGAATACGTTAAAAAATAATTAATTTATAATAAATTAACTATAGATAAAATCTGGTTTTCTATTCAGTTTGTTAGCTATAACTTTGTTGGAATTAGAAATGAAAAACTGCAAAATTAGTTTACCCGAAGAGAGATATAAATCAATAAAGTGAGTTCAGTAATTAAATCAGATTTTTTCTTTGAGTTAAGTGAGGATCAAATCGCCAAATATCCACTCGAAAAAAGAGATCAATCAAAGTTACTTCGTTTTAAGGATGGTCAAATAACTCACCATCAGTTTGCCGATATATCATCCATTATACCACATGAATCAATATTAGTTATGAATAATGCTAAGGTTATTCCTGCTAGACTCTATTTCCGTAGAGCAACTGGTGCATTAATAGAAGTATTATTGCTTGAGCCATTTTTGCCAAGTAGTTATGAAAAATCATTCGCAAGTAATCGAAGCTGTCAATGGAAGTGTATGATTGGAAATATTAAAAAATGGAAAGAGGGAGAGTATTTAGATTTGAGTAATAAATCGGAACTAATCCGAGCTAAGCTAATCAATAAATTAGACAGAATTATTGAACTAACTTGGACAAATGAGCAGACTTTCACTGAAATAATCCAGAAAATTGGTGAATTACCACTTCCTCCTTATTTAAATCGTAAAACGGAAGATAGCGATAGATCATCCTATCAAACTGTATTTGCTAAAAATGAGGGGTCAGTGGCAGCTCCAACAGCAGGACTTCATTTTACAGAAAATATTCTTGAAGACCTTGAAAATCGGGGTATCAAAATTGAGGAAGTCACATTACATGTGGGTGCTGGAACATTTTTGCCAATAAAAGAGGAGAATGTTATCAATCATGAAATGCATCGTGAACATTTTGAAGTTAACTTGGATACAATTAATACATTAATAAATTATGAAAAACGTTTTGCAGTTGGCACAACAAGTCTTCGTGTATTGGAGAGCTTATATTGGATTGGAATTCAACTAAAACAAGGTAATGAGTCATTTTTTATTTCAAAATTGGAACCCTACAAAAAAAGACAAAAATTGAGTTATAAAGACTCACTATTAGTAATTCAGTCTTATATGCAATCTCATAAAAAAATGAATATTAAAGCAGCTACCGAGATTTTAATCTTACCTCACTATCCATTAAAAAGTATCTGTGGATTGATTACTAATTTTCATCTGCCGGAAAGTACACTACTGATGTTAATAGCAAGCTTAGTAGGAGAGAAGTGGAGAGAAATCTATGAAACTGCAAAAATGGAAAATTACCGTTTTTTGAGTTATGGAGATAGTAGTATTTTGTTTAAAAATTCATACTATGATGAAAATTCATCGTAGAGGAATAATCGGCTAAATTAGACGGTATTCAATGAAATTGAATGATTAAGTTCTAGTTTTTTAGCTCCATTCTCAAATACTTCAAAAAAGTGTATAATATCCTCTCTTAAGTTATTAGCGTTGATGGTAATTAGACGAACAAATTCAGTAGATCCAAATTTACCGTATCCTACCATTGCATGTGCTTCTTCATATAATAGTGTACAAATTTCTTTAGCAGGGATGTCTTTGTAATTAAAACAAACAGATATGGAGTTTTCAAAACTATATAGGGTATAGTCTGGGTGATTTTTAATATAATCTCTGGCAATATCTGCTAAATAAAATTGCTGATTAATGAGTTTTTCAAGCCCATTATTACCAATAGACTTCCATAAAGTCCAGAACTTAAGGGCGTCATTTCTTCGACCGCACTGAAGACTTGTTTTACCCAAGTCAAAATCCTCATCATCATTCTGATAAAGATATTCTGCTTCATTGCTAAAAGATTTTGATAAATTTTTTTTGTTTTTAGTAATTATAATAGAACAAGTAATAGGTGTCCCCATCATTTTGTGAGCGTTAACGCTAAAACTGTCACTTTGCTCAATCCCTTTGACCAATGATTGGTATTTCTTACTAAAAATTACACCACCACAGTATGCTCCATCTACATGAAGCCACAAATCGTGTTTTTTACAAACTTTGTGAATTGCATCAATATCATCAAATGCACCCAAAACAGTTGTTCCTGCAGTAGCATTAACAAAGAACGGAATATACCCTTGATTTTTATCTTCTTCAATGGTATCATTTAAATGATGAATATCCATTTCACCCTTTTTATTTGTCTTAATAAATCGAACTTGATCTCTTCCAATTCCTGCAAAAGCTGCATTTTTTGGGATGGAATAGTGTGACTCTTTTGAGGTATAAAGAGTCATTTTACAACTAACACCAGCATTGGGAGTGTTTTTAGCAACTGAATCGCGAGCCATGACTAATGCCATAAAATTACTCATACTTCCACCGGGAGCAATGCTACCGTCAGCTGAAGATGGGTAATTAACTAGTTTGCATATTTTACTTAGTATTACTTTTTCAACACCTGCCTGAGGACCCGATACTTTATAGGTGTACATACTATTATTTAATATTACAGCAAGTAAATCACCAACTACCGCTTTGGGCTGTCTACCACCATACAATTGATTAAAAAAGAGTTTAGATGCTGTTTTTGGTGTGTTCATTGTAACAATTTCTATCAATTTTTCCCAGTCTTGATCATTGATTCCTTCATCACTAAATTCTAAATTGAGTTGCTTAATAACTTTATGGTTTTCTATTGGCAAAGTTACAGGAATAGATTCCTCACGCTGAATGATTTTATCTACTAATTGACCAAAAAAACGCATTTCTTTTTTCATATTTTGCACAATAACATTGAAATTTATTTAGCTCACCAAAATACGAGATATTTATTAAGTCTAATTAGTTTTCTTTAAATTATTTCTAATTGGTTTAAAAATACTAAATTTGATTGATTAAGATGAGTTTTAATAATAGTTCAGTAACAAAAATTTCATCGCTTGGTGGACTCGTTTCTCTTCTTAATTCTGGTCACTATCAAGAGGCTGTCAGTCAATCGTATGATTTAGTAATTACTGAAACTGAAATCAAGCCCTTTATTACTTGGAATTTAGAAAGATATACAAGAAACTGTATTGCAAGAAATGAAGATTTTGAATTAATTCTTTTATGTTGGGAAAAGGGTCAAAAAACATCTATTCACTGTCACAACAATCAAGAATGTTGGGTCAAGGTAATTAGCGGTGATTTTGAGGAATGCTTTTATGAGTATGATGAATCGATGAATATTATGAACTATACTAAAACAGATCAAGTATCACAAAATCAAGTTACAATTATCGATGATAAGGATACCTACCATACCCTAGAAAACATATCACAAGGTAGAAGTATTAGTTTACATTTATATATGAAGCCAATCCTTGAGTGTGGTGTATTTAATCAAAAAACTAATCAACTTGAGATCAAATCTTTAACATATGACACGTTTGAGGGTAAGATAGTGTAATTAAGTTTTTATTTTTTTGGGGTATGGATAAAATGGGTATTTCAAACTTTACTTTATACTAAATTCCTAAACTGCCTTTAATTAAATTTGACTATTAATTTTTTCTAAAACAATTATTGAATGGATAAAAAATTTACACTTAAACCCATATTAGACGAACAGGGAAACTCTGCAAGTCCTCAATTATCCTCAGATATAAAAAATTATCTCGTTGATATTGACGGAACTATTACTGATGATGTTCCCAATGAAGATCCTGAGCGAATGAAACATGTTTTGCCTTACAAAGGATCAATAGAAACACTTAATAAGTGGTATGAAGAGGGTCATATTATTACATTTTTCACTTCAAGAACAGAAGAAGTTAGAAATATTACAGAAGATTGGTTAGATAAATATGGTTACAAGTATCATGGGCTATTAATGGGTAAACCTCGAGGTGGAAATTATCACTGGGTAGATAATCACATTGTTAAGGGAACTCGTTATCAGGGTATTTGGGCAGATTTAATTGAGGTAGAGAAAAAAATTCAAGTTTTCCCTGATTAAAACGCTGTTTTTCAATCAAAAATTAACCTCTATTGTTCTTAATATTATGAATGGCGAAACAACTATTAAAGGCATAGAATCCAGTATAACTGATTATAGATTTAGGCTTCAATCTCACCCTTTATACCAAAATTTAGAGCAGATTAAAGATGTGAAAATTTTTATGGAAAATCATGTCTATGCAGTATGGGACTTTATGTCCTTGTTGAAAGCACTTCAAATTGAGTTGACTAACACTAATGTACCTTGGTTACCCAAAGAAAATTCAAAATTAACTCGTTTCATTAACGAAATTGTTGTTGCTGAAGAAAGTGATATTGACGAGCAAGGAGAACCAAAAAGTCATTTTGTAATGTATCTTGAAGCTATGAAACAAGTAGAAGCAAACACCCAAGAGGTTGAACGTTTTGTTAAATTGATTAATGATGGAATCACTGTTTCTGAAGGGCTAGATGATATCTTAATTGATAGGAAAGTGGCAGATTTTGTAAGGTATACTTTTTCAGTCATAGAAACGAAAAAACCTCATTTGATCGCATCAGCTTTTACTTTTGGTCGAGAGGATTTAATTCCAGATATGTTCATTAAAATTTTGGATCAATCTGATTTGGAAAATAAAAAATACAATAAGCTTAGATATTATTTGCAACGTCATATTGAATTAGATGGAGATGATCATGGACCACTTTCGTTATTGATGATTGAAGAATTATGTGGTGACGATCACAAAAAATGGGCTGAAGTAAGAGAGATAGCTCAAAAATCTCTTCAACACAGAATTAATCTTTGGGATTCTATTAATCAAAGACTGGAAGAACAAAAACTAAATGTAGAATTGAATTAATTTTATTATTATTTTGAAGATGACTGAAAAGTGTTTTATTCTGCTTTAATCTTCAATTGTATACATTTTGTAAAATCTGTAAGCAACACCTCATTTAATACAGAATGATCAAAATTTAATGCATAACAAATAATAAGTAAAATTTTATCGATGGATGCTCAATACATTCTAATAAGACACATTTACCAACCATATCAATTGATCCCGTGATTATGACATTGAATTTTTGTATATAGTCAATTAAAAAAACTATTGAATAGTTTGATGAATACTTATCTGAAGCTGATTTTTTTCAATACTATTTGTCACCTGAGTCATCAAACCCAATTGTACTTTAAGTTGTTTTTTAATGAAATAACCTAATGCAGTATAAAGTCTGTTTCGGTCAAAAAACTCTACTTTTTTATTATTTATTTCGTTGCGTTCACCATTAATAAAAAGCTCGTTGTAAAATGCCAGATATAAAGTGTTTTTGTCCATAATATCTCGGTTTAGGGGGATATTTAAAAATAGATTATAGCGGTACCTTGTTCTGAAATCTTGATTTTCAATAAATCGTTGTTCATATCGAAAACGATGATTAGTGAAGAAACGCTTTCCAAATTTTACAGGGTAGAGAGCTTCTTGATAAATTCTGCTTTCGTGTGTGGTTGATTCTGTATCACCATAAGTTCCAGTAGTTATATGACCATAACCTAGTGTAAACTTGATGTTTGTATTTTGAGGCTTATAAGTTAATCCACTTCTTAATAATAATTGCTCAAGGTCACCAAAAGAATTAAAATTACGATTTTGGATATCACCTTGCACACCCCATTGACCCTTATTGAATGAGGTATTGTAGAAGTACATATACCATGCACCAAGTTGATCTTCATTGATCTGTGCTTGACTTTTTGGAGATAGTCCAAAAATGAACAAAAGACTAATAATTATATTTTTTTTCATGAAAAAAAATGCTTTATAAAATATAGGAGCTAATTTAATGATTCAGTCGAAAAATTTGTGATAATGAATGATTAGTTTTTATGATCCCATTATTTCTAAATTAGAACCAAGGTTTTAGGAACGCATCCCAATATTCCGTTGAGGTAGGTCCATCCCAGTGTATAATATAATAACGGTATTGACAGGTCTGATACTGAGTAAATAAAACTAAAATAGTAAATCCAGTTATTATTACTTTTCTGTATTTACCTTCAATTGCATTAAGTAAAATAGCGATGGCTAATATCCATATGACATAAAAATCAATCATAACTCGTGTGCCAAAACCACCGCCATACCACCACATATGCCAACTACATAATACATATATTGCAATTAGAAGGAAAGTAATTGCTGTTATTGCGGACCAAATACGATTGTTAAACCAAAACCAGAAACCAAGAGTGGCTATTGCAAAAACTGGCGTATATAAATACAATCCTTTTTTATAGCTAAATAGAAAGTTAATAAATTCGGGATTAAGAAAATTGAAACCTTCATTTTCATACGAGTAAATAAAAAACTTACCAATTTGTATTTTATATAAAATTAACTGAATTGAAACTATTGAAAAAGACAACAGAACTGATGTAAATAGATATTTTGGAGTAGTAATTATACGAACTGCAGCACGTTTAAAATCATGCCATGAATGATAGAAAATTGGAATCGCGAGAACGGTAATTGCGTTAATTGGACGAATTAAAATGATAAGTCCTAATATAATAGAAGCCAATGCTAAGTGCTTATATTCCCAAGTATCTGTGAATCGTAAGAAGTAATACAAAAACATAGGAACAAAAGCGACAGTATAAACATGAGAAACTGCAGGTTCAAGATTTACATAATAAAACCAATTAGTACCAAAATAAATAATGAGGTAAGATAAGCTCTTGTTGATAGAAGAAATATTAAATCGATTCATCAGTTTACCAAAGAAAATAAGTGCTACAATCAAATAAAAAATAGCTGCTATATTGATAAAAATGTGGTAAAGATCAGAATAACCATCAGCGGGTAAACCATATATTTTTGAGAGGACATGTGCAATCAAAAAAAATGGTGCCATTGTTACAGCAGTACCAACATAATACTTATTGTATCTCTTACCCTCAAACTCCTTAAGATAGTCATAGTAGAGATATTTATTGTAGTACTTTTTCCCTTCATACTCTTCAAAAAAGCCGAAATTGAGATCATTGAATATAAAAAGAGCGGGTAAGTGTGCATAATAACCTTTACCATCTGCCTCAATTATAGTTTGAGGTTTATTCTCTCCCCAGCTGAGATTACTTGATACCCAAATACTAATAATTCCAATTAGAATTATCATCCAACTATCAATACTCAATTTATTTTTTATTTTATTAAGGCTTTGAATCATAAATTTACATACGAAATTATTGAAAGTAAATTTTATTAAAACGCCAATTTTTTAATTCAATTATTTGCAACTAAAAAAACTAGCATTTTCTCCATTCAAATAGATATTAGTATAGATATATTAGATGACTTAATTAAGACCTGTAAGAATCAGATCCAAATGCTTCTCCATTTCCAGTTTGACAAAATTGTCTTAAACTTTCTAAATATTTTGCAGAACTAAAATTTTGGTTAGCATAAAAATCAGACTTTTCAGTAAAATTACCATATGAAAATCTTACACGAGTTTTACCTTCATTTTCACTTAGCTCGTATGTCATATAAAGCGCTTCAATGGGCATAGAAGATTCTAAAAATTTCCAAGTAATTTTCTTATTTTCAATTTCTTTACATTTTACAATTAGGTACATTTCACCCCATTTGAATGTTTTAGTTTTATCTGAGTTTTCTGTAACATTGTTAGTGTACCACTGCTTAATATTTTCAACTTCTTTGATAGCTTCATATACTTTTTTTAGTGGGGCCTTAATGTGAAATAAATGTTCAATTAAATACATATCCAATTTTTTATCCGAAATTACTGATTAACAGATGTTAAACAAGAAAAATCCTAAAAGTATCAAATAATATTTTATTATAATTGTTTAATATTTGAATAGATAAGGTATAGTAGATATGCTTGTGGTTACAAGACTAAATTAATGTAGTTTTGAGAAATATTTGGGTTTTTATGAAATCTAAAGTTGGCATGAATGAGAGAAGAAAAGTTGCAGATTTAACTAAAGCTTTAGGTACAGTATCTCCTAATAAGAACGCAATGATTTTTAAGATTTCTGTTCACTATGAAAATATATTGAATTTTTTATTTAATCGAAAAACTCAAAAAATAAATTAGTGGAGTGTATTTATCACCTTACTATTCATCAACTATTAATTTATCAGCTTTTTAGTTAATAATTAAAGACATAATGAGATTTAAAATGCTTACAGACAGCGCTCAATTTGAATTGGCTTCTTATGTTAAACAATACATGACTGCAAATAAACCCCATGACATTGTAATTTACATGGGATGTGATAGTAAAACTAAAAATGGATTTACCACATATGCAACCACTTTAGTATTTCATTTATCTTCATCTGGTTGTCACGTTATTTATAAAAAAGAAGTTCTTCCAGAGATAAAAGATATTTGGACTCGTCTTTGGAAAGAGTGCGAAAAAGCAGTAGAAGTTGCTCTATATCTTAGGAATCATGGAATTGAAATAGATACCATTGATTTGGATTATAATATCAACCCTACTAAGAAATCAAATAAACTTGTAAAAGCAGCAGTCGGTTATGTAACAGGTTTTGGATTTAAGGCTAGATGTAAGCCAGAATTAATTCCAGGAGTTTATGCTGCAGATAATATCGTCAACTAATTTCTTTACATATTATTTTTCTTAATTATTGATGCTATAGCAAGTTCACCTATTAGTTTTAACACCAATCCGTTAGATCTATACTATCATTCTAAGTAAGGACTATAAATAGTTTGACTTTCACTCTGTCATCCGATTTTGATACAAAAAATGGAGAACAAACCCAAAAGTTTGGTCAAGTTCTCATACCTTGCACCCATGTCGAAGATCAAATTTTTAGTATTTACTCTCTTAGTAATATCAATATTCTCAAGTTGTGATAAAGTACCCGCTGATGAACAAAATATTCTTCTCCAAGAATGGGTAGGACCTTTTGGTGGTGTTCCTGCTTTTGATAAAATGAAACTTGAAGATGTGAAACCAGCAATATTAGAAGGTATTCAATTACAACTAGAAGATATTGATGCCATTACTAATAATGAAGAAACACCTACTTTCGAAAATACTATTGTCGAATTAGAGCTAGCTGGAGCAGAACTTAATAGAGCTTTTTCTTACTATGGGATATTAAGCGGGAATATGTCTTCACCGGAGTTTAGAGAAATACAAGGCGAACTGTCTCCAATTTTAGCTGAATTTCAATCTAAAGTAATTCAAAACGAAAAATTATTTGCAAGAATAAAAACGGTGTACGACGCTGCTAAAAAAAATCCACTAGATTCTGAGGAACAACGTGTAGTAGAACTTACCTATAAAAAATTTGAAATGAATGGAGCTCTTTTAAACGCTGAGCAAAAAGAAGAATATGCAGCCATTTCTACCAAACTATCTACCCTGTACAACACTTTCTCTGACAATGTTTTACACGACGAAGAAAACTATGTTACCTTCCTCACAGAAGACCAATTGGGGGGATTATCAGACGGGTTTATAAAATCTGCTGCTAGTATTTCTAGAGATAAAGGACAAGAAGGGAAATATGCCATAACCAATACGCGTTCTTCGATTGATCCATTCCTTACATATTCTATTGAAAGGGAATTACGAAAAAAAGTATGGACTAACTTCTACTCACGTGGAGATAATGGCGACGAGTATGACAATAACGAATTGATAGCCGAAATATTAAAACTCCGCAGAAAAAAAGTAGAAATCCTGGGCTATAGTAACTATGCAGAGTGGAGACTCCAAGACCGAATGGCAAAAAATCCCACCAATGCTCTCAATCTGATGGAATCGGTTTGGTCTGCATCCATAGGTCGTGTAGCAGAGGAAGTATCCGATATGCAGGATATTGCTGATGCTGAAGGTTCAGAAATCATTATCGAACCATGGGACTATCGCTTCTATGCAGAGAAAGTGCGTAAACTTAAATACGACCTTAACTCTGAGGAAGTTAAACAGTACTTACAACTAGATAAACTGACAGATGCAATGCATTACGTAGCTGGAAGATTATTTGATTATAAATTTACGCTTATAGCCGAAGGTACTATACCAGTCTATCACCCCGATGTGCGTGTATGGGAAGTCACTAATCAAACAACAGGTGAAAACATAGGACTTTGGTACCTTGACCCATATACTCGTGAGGGAAAACGTTCTGGTGCATGGGCTAACACCTTCAGAAGTCATACCACTTTGGATGGTCAAACAAACGTGCTTGCTACCAATAATTCTAACTTTGTGAAGCCAGCAGAGGGAGAAGCTTTATTGGTTTCTTGGGATGACGCTAATACATTTTTTCATGAGTTTGGGCATGCATTGCACTTCTTCTCTAGCAACGTAAAATATCCAACGCTAAATGGTGGTGTAAGAGATTACACTGAATTCCAATCGCAGCTACTAGAAAGATGGTTAAGTACGGATGAAGTCATCAGCAACTACCTTGTACACAATAAAACTGGTGAGCCAATACCCGAATCCCTTGTACAAAAAATAAAAAATACCACAACTTTTAATCAGGGATTTTCTACGACGGAATACCTTGGCTCTGCTTTGATGGATATGAAACTTCACCTCGCAGATCCTGCCGATATTGACATTGATAAATTTGAAAGAGAGACTCTAATCGATCTCAAAATGCCAAAGGAACTACCTATGCGTCATCGCACTCCTCACTTTGGACACATATTCTCAGGAGAGGGATATGCCACGGCGTATTATGGTTACATGTGGGCAGATGTACTCACCGCAGATGCAGCAGAAGCCTTTGCCGATGCACCAGGTGGATTTTATGATAAAGACTTGGCAGACAAGCTGGTAAAATACCTTTTCGCGCCCCGTAATGCAATAGATCCAGCAAAGGCATATAGACTCTTTAGAGGTAGAGATGCTAAGATAGAGGCTTTGATGAGAGATAGAGGATTTTCAGTTGTTGGTGAGTAGGTGAAGGCTTTGAAAGTTTTTGAAAAACTCAGAAATTAAATTAATGAAGAATGCCCTGTATTTTTAGTTAGTAATTAATTAGCTGATAAACAATTAATTACAAAAACATTTAGGCAACTGGCAAATATTGAAATATAAAATGTGATTTTAGGATATACTTTTATAAATTTTTGAACCCAACGCCCCTTTATTCTTTTATTAAAGTTTGAGTAAAATCTTGTCCGTCAATATTAAATATTAGATAATAAACTCCTTTAGGCAGGGAACTTGTCTTGAAACTCTGCGTGCTTCCGGATAAACCTGTATTTACAATCACTTTGCCTTGATTATCTAAAATTTTTATTAGTCCGGCGTTTTTTAATTGCATGGTTATAGTCAGCTTATCTTTAAAAGGGTTTGGGTAGACATGAAATGCATCAATCTTGTTAACTTCTTCTATAGCTGCTGTTTCGCTGCATATCATCTTAAACATGAAAATAGCACTTTCATCTATGACCTGTTGTGAACTTTCTACATCAAGTAAGTAACTTATGTGTCTATTGCTTGCTATAGTATTAAGTATACTATTGACGGACTTTGATTTTGCTACACTATCCATAGTAAAGCTGCCTTCACAATAGACTATATCAAGTCCAAATATTTGAGCGTTTCCGTTTTTATATGGAACTGTGGGATCTCCATCATCGTGAAAGGAAATAAATGGAGGGTCATTATTATCTATCCAACTGGCATCATTTAATGCACCACTAAAATTAATGACACCTCGTATTTTTACAAGCTTATTATTGTCTGATATGCCTGGGATTGGTGAATGTTTATTTATTAAATTTAAGAGGTTATTACCTACTAGATTTAAAGAGTCTAACATGGCAAAATGATTAGCGGTAACTGCTCCTGAAGATACGCCCCCAACGTAGACCCAATCCATATCTAAACCATATTTATTGCCATTTTTAGCAGTACTATCCAAGTAAAGCAAAGCAGACGACATATCTTTAATCGATCGAACTACTACATCTTTCATTTCAGCTTCAGTAGGAAAAGGGATTAGAGGTAAGTCATATAAACGGTAGTCAATGCTAACAGCAACATATCCTTTTTTCGCAAATCGTTTGCACATAAATTCTAAATCGCGTCTTGTCCCATTAATGTAACTTCCACCAAAAGCCAATACTACCAAAGGTCTTTTTGAAAAAGTATCTTCTGCAGGCTCATATATATCCATGTAAAGAGGAAAGGTTCTACCACCTATAGTTTCTTCTATACTAAATTGGATATTTTTAGTAATAACCGTATTTTCAAAAACATTCAAACGGTAACGTTGCGAATTACAGGAATAGTGATCTTGAGCCTTAATAATTAAGGTCAAAATACAAAGCATAATTATAATATTAATGCGGATCATTTAATCAAATTTAATCAAAACTTCTGGTCACAAACAGGTTAATACATATTTATTAAATGCAGTCATTTAAGATTGTCCTTTTTTGATTCAAATATATTAGTGGAGATGCCGGGACCAATTTATTGTTTGTAACTATCTGTAAATAAATTACTTAAGTGTCATTTAGTTCTTGAGTGAAATATTTTTTCATAGACTTTAAACTATTTTAGGTTTGGAAAATTTTATTTTAAGTAAGTTATATTTGAAGTATGAAAAAATTATTTCTTATTAGTACTTTATTAACCTTAGCATCTTCCATCTTCTCTCAATCAATTACCATTCCAACTATCCCTGAAGTAGGCGTTTATTATGAAGTTGGTCTCATAGATAATACTATCAACTTTTCAAATGAAGGAGATTGGGATTTTTCAACGATTTCAACTACTTCTAAAGCTACCATACATATTGCACCAATCAATACTTCAAGCCAATCTGGTAATTATCCTAATGCGACTCATGTCAAGTATGAAGACGGAAACCAATTTTTTCTTGGTTTTAGTAACACTAAATATACGTTCCATGGTGAAATCTCAGTACTCACTTCTTCCTATGAAAATTCTTTGGTATTGAATCCATATCCTTTTAATGTTGGGGATGAGCATACTGATTTTGAAAAAGAAGTACCGTTTACAGTGCCAAACGGCCCACCTTATCTAATAAGAGATGACCGAGCAGTTACTGAAGCCATATCCAGTGGAACGCTTACAATGCCAGATAACACCATTCATAATAATGCTGTGCTTATTCGTTCAAGAAGAACTTGGACAGATCGTCAAATTGGTTCTTCACCTTGTGAAACATCATATGATGCCTACCAATGGTGGGTTGAAGGATATGCCATTCCAGTTGTTCAAAGTATACAAATGACCCAATCTGGTGCATGTCCTCCAAGCAATCCCGTAAAAGTTACCAAATTTGTTGTTGGAGGTCCATTAGATGTCGATGGAATAAAAAATACAGGCATTTCAATCTACCCAAACCCTGTTAAAAATAACATATATATTACTGCAAATGCAAATAAACTTGGATCTGATTATGTTATTTACGACCAACTGGGAAGGGACATAGCTACTGGAAAAATTAATTCAAACAACACTAAAATTGATTTAATCAACATTCCAAAAGGTATTTACTTTTTTACTATTTCAGATTATTCGAACCTTAGTTGGAAATTTATAAAGGAGTAAAATGGTGGAGAATATTGGTCGCTGGTCTGGAAAAATTTGACTATTTGATATATAATTGAATTAACAAAATATTAGGAAATATTTAAGTATAATTGCTTACCATTTAAATAAAGAATATATGAAAGATATGCTTGTAGTCGCAAAGTTAAACCCAGGTAGTTTTGAAAAATTTATGGGTTTTATGAAATCTGAGGAAGGTATGAATGAAAGGAGAAAAGTTGCAGATTTAACTAAAACCTTAGGAACAGTATCACCTGATAAGAATGCAGTAATGTTTAAGATTTCTGTTCACGATGAAAATGCACTGAACTCCTTCTTAAATGGATCAAATCCTGTTTCAAAACCTATTTGGGATGAGGTTTTGGATAGTTACGAGATTTTTGAGATAAATAAAGTAACATAGGTAGACCTAATATGAAATACATGAGTTAATTACTCAATTAAAAATTATGAAAGAAATTATCGATAATCCATTAAAAATAGAAAATAAACTATATACTTTAGAGGAATTTGGTTCTACAATAAGAAGAAAAGTTGGAGCAGCTGATTATATTTCAAATATTGTTTTAGCAGAAATATTTCTTACTAAGTACCCTGTCTATTCCTGTTTAATTATAAAGTCAAAAAATCACATTTTTAATAAAAAATGTGGTTGTTGTTAAAATTTTAAAAAATCTAAATATTGACTTTAGTCGATAGTATAAACCTTTATTTTGTACTAATCCTTAGAATATTATTTGCTACAATTTCAGTATTACTATTAAAGTCAAATCAAAACTGGTAATACCACACTGACCTTTTACAGAAAATTAGTTGAGAATACTGGCAGCTGTTATGGAAAAGTGTGATTACTCAACTTATTTTATTAAAAACGTAAACCAGCAGTAAAAATACTACTTGCATTGTAACCTCTTCCCTTTCCTGTTCCAAGTTCAGCACTTAATGTTAACCTATTGATTTTAAATTGTGGTCCAATAGTCAGTGGGAAAATCCTTAAACTTATTCCAGAGTAGTTATCAAATCTACCGTGAGCTAAAGTTAATTTTCCTGTTACAATAGTGGGAAATGCTATTCCTGCTTGCCATTCAAATATTCGTTTATTATTTTCATAAGTTTTACCCCATAAAAAGCTTGGAAAAACTCCAAAACCCACGTCAATACCAACATTTAACTCTCTAAATGATTGAGAGCTTTGAGCATAAACAGAATTTATTAATAAGAAAGAAATTATGAATAACGAGAATTTGATAAATTTCATTTCCAATTATAATATTTATAATTTGGATAGGAAAGTCAATTATTAAAACCCTTATTTACTATATATAT
>MDTG01196014.1_pt1 | contig 19890 bp, 19 predicted proteins | sample 811421 | NCBI WGS metagenome assembly MDTG01 (sample SAMN05326645, study PRJNA326480) | marine metagenome | isolation source: seawater | place: Pacific Ocean: South East | collected 2011
ACCTCTTGCAGAGAATGTTGGATTATATTCTGAACCTAATGCAGGTACATTAATTTGTATCTCATTTCCACAGTTTAGGTATAATGCCTGAACTGAAGCAGACTGAATTTGAATGACAGGTCTTGCAACAAAATACTCAACTGTATCAATAAAGGTAGTATCTCTTCCTCCAGGTAACGTTACACTAATTGTACCAATATAACTCTGTTTTGACAGGCCTTCTTTATCATACTGACCACCTTTGGCTGTAAACTCGTAGTAACCTCTACCGTTAGCAACGTCTAGTGTATCACCATCAGCAGTCATTGTAGGAACAATAGCTGAAGATGCAGCAGATAAGAACAATTGTGTTCGATATTTAGCACCTGCAGCAACGACTTTTTGATCAGGTAAAGTTGTAAGTGAAACAACATCAAACTTTAAATCAGCTGCACCAACTGATGCTGCTAATTTATCTAAAGCTTTTATCTCCAGATTTATAATATCTGCTTGAAGTTGACTTATAGTAGCAAGGCCAGCTCCAGCAGAGGTACCAAAACCAAAATTAAGAGCGGTAAAAGATGGGTCAACTGGAGGATCATCTTGATACATCGGTATTTGATCGGCATTTCTTGCTAAATCATGAATCCCCGAGTTTTCGTCACCATTATAAATTGAGTCTTGAACAAATGTTGAGAATTCATTTATACGAACCTGTAACTCATCTCCGAACCTTAATCCATTTTTATCATCATCTCCACCCATAAGACTGTAAACAAAGTCTATATTTTTATATCCTTTAATACCAGTTTTTGGATCTTTACCACCTGTCTCTTCAATAATAGTATTTTTTATTTCACCCATGAAATTAACTAAATCATTAGATTGCTCTCTAACTGATTCTGACAATTTCATGACTTTAATATCCTCATTCCTATTTCCTGAATCTTCCACAGCGGCCTTTATTGACTCAATTTTTCTAGAATTATCAATAACCTTTTCCGAGTTTGTTGATTCGAAGCTATCATTAATCATAATAAACTTCTTCAAAACCTTAGTGTCAACATTTAAAGCTAACATGGCGATCAATACAATATACATCATATTAATCATTTTCTGTCTTGGGCTATCACCACCTGCCATTTTCTTAGTATTTTATGTGTTATTTTTTAATTTCTATTTGTGCATAGCATCGTACATGCCAACATAAATCTTATTAAGCTTACTCAAATTTTCAGTAAGATCATGAAGCTCCTTCTGTAACTTAATAGCATCATCTTGAGCTTTTGACATATTTGCAGCAGTTTCTGTTATTTGTCCTGATGCAGTAACTATTGCTCCAAGAGATGTTGATGTACTCTTTAAATTTTCCTTATACTCTTGTGTAAGACCTACAGCTTCTTTTACACTAACGCTAGAATCAGCAAGATCTTTAGCTGTCGCAGAAATTGCATTATATGATTCATTGACAGAATTTAATGAGTTTGTAGCTCCTTTAATGCTTTCTTCATATGCTTTTGCAGCAACTGAAGCACCGGCTAAATCATTAATATTATTTGCTTGTGCAGCCATTTTTTTCATTCCATCTCCTACACTCTTTAAAACCGAGGGGTCTAACTTAGCTTCTTTCATTATATCACCAACTTGAGACGCTGATGTAGCAGAGCCACTCGGGCTTAGTTGTGGATAGACTTTACTCCAATCCCAGTCATGACTTGTTGGCGGATCAAAAGCACTTAACACAAATATTAAAGCTTCTACCCCAAGGCCAACAATTAACATAAAATTTGCACCTGGCCATCCCTGTAGTTTGAAGAGAGCTCCCAAAATAACGACAGCAGCTCCTAAACCATATATAACATTCATATTATCCTCGTTCTGGATCCATCTCAGAATAGGATTACTTGATCTTTTCTTAGTTATCATTTTATTAGTATTTAAGTTATTATCTTATTTAAAATTAATTTTTTTTATTCTAAAAGCCTTCTAAATTTCTGCCTAAATGAGGCATAGCTGTTCTAAAACCAATGAATGCTCTTGTAGAGTCTTTATATTCAAAAGTTCTAGTACCAACTTCAATAAAAAAAGCAATATCTTTCCAAGATCCTCCTCTGGTAACTTTCTTAGCATTAGAATCATCTCTATATATAGGATTTAAATCCCAAACAATTGGATTATAGGAATCAATATATGCATCTTCACACCACTCAGCTACATTACCAGACATATCATAAAGTCCGAAGTCATTTGGAAAAAATACACCTACAGGTGAGGTATAAGCATAACCATCATCCACATAATTTCCTCTACCTGGTTTAAAATTTGCAAGAACACAACCTCTTGAGTTTCTAGTGTATGGGTTACCCCAAGGATATTTAACATTATCTCTTCCACCTCTTGCAGCATATTCCCACTCTGCCTCGGTTGGTAATCTAAATGAAGGAAAAGGTAGCAGACCCTCTTCTTTTCTGTAATCGTTTAAAAATTTTGTTCTCCATCTCGCAAATTCTCTAGCTGATTCCCACGATACACCTACGACTGGATAATCATCAAATGCAGGGTGAGACCAGTAATATGCAAGTAATGGATCACCATAATGGTGAGTAAAATCACTTGACCACACTGTAGTGTCAGGTTTCAAAGATTCGATAGTAGCTCCTTCTGATAATTCATAATCAGGATTTTCTTCAAGATACTGCATAAACTGTCTATACTCATCATTAGTAATTTCAGTGTCATCCATATAAAAAGCACTTATAGTTACTTGTCTGTTAAAATTACTCTGATCAGATTGAATATTTTCATCAGCCTGTCCCATATAAAATCTACCTGTAGGAATATAAACCATCCCATACTGGGCAGACATTTCAAACCCATCTCTGTCGAGAGTACCAACAAGCTGTCCCCTCGGATTCTTTTTGCTTGAACCGCCCCCGAGCAGACTACACCCACCGATAATAATTGCCAAAAGGCAGTATAATATTAAAGAAATTTTTGAGTTTGTTTTAAACATAATTAAACGCAAAGTTAAAACTTAACTTTAAAATATCTAAATTATTGTTTCGAACGATAAATATTTAGTTAGAAAAGTTACACAAATATAATGAAACTAACTATCAAAGCCACATTTCAATATTATTTAGTAAAATTTTAAATCAATAGAAAAATCTTGGTGTTCTTATTGGTTTTCTCATTTGCGGAGTCGGCAAGTCATATCTTACAACTAACTCATGAGAGATAGGAGCTTTAGCATTTACATTATGCACTACATAGTCAAATGAATAACCAACAAATAATTTATTTTTTTTAAGAAAATGATATCCTAAAAAGCCAACAATTGCCTCATCATATCTATAAGAAGCACCAATGCTCATTGTTTTTTTATATGTTGCTAAGCCACTAACATCAAAGGTGTAAGAAGAAAGGTCTGACCTTAAAAGCAAGTAAGGTTCAACTGTAAGGTCTCTATCTACCTCAATCACATATTTACCTAAAAAAGAAAGATTTATATTTTCAATATTTTTAAGTTCGGACAACCCAAAATTAAATGATGGCTGAGCAAGATTTTTTGCTGATAAGCTTAATAGTACCCTTTCATTATAATAAGAAAATCCAAAATTAATATCTGGCTCAGATTGGGTTTGTTTGCCTCCAATATTAAATGGGTCACTAGGATTAACAAAAATTAAAGAACTAAAATTAAGTGTCGTACTTTTAAAAGAAGGAGACACACTAACGCTAAAGAAGGAATTATTTATTTTTTTTCTAAGACTAAAATAAGGTGAAAAATTAAAAAATTCTTTAGGCCCAAGGTTATCTGAGATCACATTCATTCCGAAAGAGAGGTTTTTATCTCTACTCTTTAGATTTAATGATAAAATGCCCGTATTAGGGGAGTCCGATGAAATCGCTAAATTATTTGGGTTATAATTTGCCCACTGATTTCTGTAAACAAGAATTACATTATTATTTTCGTATAAAGATGATAAACTTGAGTTTACAATTGTTGGGTTAACAAGATAAGTACTAAAGTATGGGTCCTGCTGGGAATAGCTTTTAAAGCTAAGTATCAGAAAAGAAAATACTATAACAAATACCTTTTTCATTCACTAAACTTTATTAGCTTGTTTAATATATAATTCTATAGCCCTAGTCATTGATGGTATATCTTTCATTGGGGCTTTAATATCAAGTTTTAAATTATTTTCTTTTATTGCTTTAGCCGTATTTGTTCCAAAACCAGCGATTCTTGTGTTATTCTGTTCAAAGTCAGGAAAGTTTTTGACTAATGAATCAATACCATAGGGTGTGTAAAAAACTAAAATATCATAAAATACTTTCTTCAGTTTTTTCAAATCACTTGGGACGGTATTATAAATTATTGCTTCAGAATAAGAACAATTATTTTCTTTTAAAAACTCAGAAATTGTATCTCTTGTGATATTAGAACATGGAAACAAATATTTTTCATCAGGAAATTTCACCATGGTTTCCTTCATAACATTTAAAAGTTCAGCAATTGTTCTCTCTCCAGTAAAGATTTTCCTTTTTCTAATTACAATGTATTTCTGAAGATAATTTGCTGTTTGTTCTGAAATGCAAAAATATTTCATGTCAGTTGGAACAGTAACATTCATTCCTTCAGCAATTCTAAAAAAATGATCTACAGCATTTCTACTAGTAAAAATTATTGCAGTATGATTTAATATATTAATTTTTTGTTTCCTAAATTCTTTAATTGAAACAGGATCAATTTTAATAAATGGCTTAAAATCTATTTTTAAATCATATTGTTTAGCTAACCTATGAAAGGGTGAATTATTGTCTTTTGGCTCAGGCTGAGAAACAAGAATTGATTTTACAGGGTTTAGTCTTTTTTTATCGTATTTTATTTCGCTCATATTGCTCTTTTTGGATACAAAGTTAATACAATGAAATCAAATTAAGCTAATTATATAATTAAACAAATCAATTAACATTAAACTATCAAATAGCAATATAGATGGAATCAAATCTGAAATAATAATTATAATTCCAATTTTAGATTTCATATCGGGGGCAAAACTTTTGAAATAAAAATAAAGGACTAATGGCCTCAAAAATATAATGATTAGTTTAAATGTTGAAAGAAAATTAAAGGCTAAATCAAAAGAAGAAACTTCATAAATCAGATAAGAGGTAAATACATTTAAAATACTTAAAAAGATTGTTAACCTTAAAAAATTTAAAAGGTATATTTTCTTAAATTTGATAGATAATGAAAAGAACCTTAATGTTATTAAAATCAACAGAACTCTTAAAATTATCAATCCTAAAAAAGGAAAGGAGAAAAGTATCCACTTCTGAAATAGACTAAAGTTATCGGCTGAATCTATAAGTACAGAATTACCGTCTTCAAAAATAAAAACGGAAAAAAAAGAGATAATTATTGCATAAAGAATTAGGGGTATTAAATTACCGAAAGAAAAGAATTCGCTTCTAAAAAAAAAATCTTCTTGGTTTCCTAAATATATTATGCTTTTAAGATTAAAATATTTTTTAAAAAAAAGAGGATAGTTAAGTTTATAGTAACTTATCAAAATTGAAATTATAAAAAATGACAATAAAATAGAGTTATAGTCATAAATTGGTTTTTTTTGTATTTGAAATAAAATTTGATTTAAGTGGCTGGTGTCTATATTCATATTCCATTCTGTAAAAAAGCTTGTCATTACTGTAATTTTCACTTTAGTACTCTAAAAAACTATACTACACTAGTTAATGCAATTCTTAAAGAAATAGAAATCAATCAAAAAAAATTTAATAATAAAAACATATCTACAATTTATTTTGGAGGGGGGACGCCATCAATTATAAACAACCATCATATAGAAAAAATTATTTTGCAAATAAAAAATAAGTTTAAAGTGCATAAGTTGGCTGAGATTACTTTAGAAGTTAACCCCGATGATGTGAGCAAAGAAAAATTAAAATCTTGGAAAAAAATTGGAATAAATAGAATAAGCCTTGGTGTTCAAACTTTTAATAAAAGTCTACTTAAAAAACTAAATAGAATTCATACTAAAGAAGTTGCATTAAGTGCTATAGATGAAATTGAAAAACTTTATGACAATTACTCTATTGATCTTATGTTTGGTATTCCTGACTCATCAAAAGAAAGTGTAAAAAGGGACTTGAATATTCTACAAAAACTTGATCCTCCTCATGTTTCTATCTATAACATGACCTTAGAGGAAAAGACTGTTTTTTATAAGCTATTTAAAAACAATAAAATTTCAATTCCCAGTGAAGATTCTGTTCTAGAACAATACGATTTAATTCTTAACCTACTTGAAAGTTCAGGGTACGAAAATTATGAAATTTCAAACTATGCTAAAAAAGGTTATTACTCAAAACATAACTCTAATTACTGGAAGGATGAGGAATATATTGGTTACGGACCAAGCGCTCATTCATATGACGGAAATTATAGATACTGGAATATAAGCGACAATAAAGAATATATAAAATTAATTGATCAAAGCAAGATGGTTTTTGATAGAGAAAAGCTGTCTCTTAAAGAAAAAGTAAATGAACATATACTAACAAGAATAAGAACAAATAGCGGAGTCAGTCAAAAAGAATTACTTGAAAGATTTGATGTTGATATTATGAAAGAGAAAGCAGATGAAATAATGTTATTAGAGAAGGAAAAATTACTTAGAATTGATAAAAAAATTTTAACGCTAACAAACAAAGGGAAAAAGCTTTCAGATTCTATTACAGAAAAAATTACTTATTAAGTAATTCTTTCTTTAAGAATACTCCTGTATAACTATTTTTCTTCTTTATAATTTTTTCAGGAGTTCCTTCTGCTATTACATAGCCACCTTTATCTCCACCCTCTGGTCCAAGATCAATAATATGATCTGCACATTTAATTACATCCATGTTGTGCTCAATAATAAGTACTGTATTTCCTCTATCTATGAGCCTATTTAAAACAATCATTAAATTTTGAATATCATGGAAATGAAGTCCCGTCGTTGGTTCATCCAAAATGAATAATGTTTTGCCAGTATCTTTCTTGTATAATTCTGAAGCTAATTTTACTCTTTGTGCCTCTCCACCGGATAGCATTGTTGATGGCTGTCCCAAACTAATATATCCCAAACCTACTTCATCAAGAGCTTTAAGTTTATTTGATATTTTTGGTTGCTTTTTAAAAAAAATTACAGCATCAGAGACGGTCATATCTAAAACGTCTGAAATTGATTTTCCTTTATATCTAACCTCAAGAGTATCTCTATTATACCTTTTCCCCTGACAAGATTCACAATTAACAAATACGTTAGGCAAAAAGTCCATTTCAACTAATCTTATCCCAGCACCTCTACAAGCTTCGCACCTACCGCCCTTAACATTAAATGAGAAAGCACCTTGTTTTAGTCCCCTAATTTTAGATTCTGTTAAGGATGAAAACAAATTTCTTATATCAGTAAATACACCGGTATATGTTGCGGGGTTTGATCTTGGTGTTCTGCCAATAGGAGACTGATCAACCTCAATTAATTTATTAATATTTTCAACTCCATTAATATTATTAAATGGTAAGAATTTTTTTCTTGATTTATATAATTCTTTTTTTAAATATGCAGATAAAGTGCCATGTATTAATGAAGATTTTCCACTTCCTGACACACCAGTCACACAAACCATACAACCAAGAGGAACAGATATATTTACTTTTCTCAAATTATGCCCAACTGCTCCATAAATATTTAGTTTATCTCCATTGCCAACTCTGCGCTCTTTAGGCATTTCAATATCTAGTTCTCTTGTTAAAAATTTAGAAGTTAGAGATTTTTGTTTTAGGAAACTTGATAGCTTTCCATGAGCAACCACATGACCACCACCGGCACCAGGACCAGGACCGATATCTATAATATTATCAGCACACTCCATCATATCTCTATCATGCTCAACAACAATTACAGTATTACCTAAATCTCTAAGTTCTTTCAAAGAGTCTATAAGTTTATTATTGTCTCTTTGATGAAGACCAATACTTGGCTCATCAAGAATATATAAAACCCCAACTAATTTTGTTCCGATTTGAGTAGCTAATCTAATTCTTTGAGCCTCGCCACCAGATAGAGTTCTTAGTGGTCTATCTAAACTTAAATATTCAAGCCCAAGATTATACATTAATTCTACCCTTTGTTTTATTTCTTTTACTATTGGCTCTGCAATAATTTTTTGTTCTTCATTTAAAAAATTTTGAATAGATGCAAGCCAATTTCTTAACCCTTTTATATCCATTGAATTTAAATCAGATATAGAAGTGTTATTTATTTTAAAATATAAAGATTCCTTCTTTAGTCTTTTTCCCGAACATGTATCACAATATGATTCTGTTATAAAATCAGTCATAAAATCTTTTGTTTTGCCAGATCTAAATTTTAGAGTTTTTTTAATAAAACCACTAACACCATTGAATTTAGTATGCCAAAGAGTACCTGGATATTTGGTTGATTCAACAGCTACATCTATGTCCTCTCCAAATAATATTATATCTAAAATTTTTTCAGGAATTTTATTTATTGGCGTAGAAATATCAAGACCATTCTGTTTTAGTACAGCGTCAATCTTTTTAAATACCCACATATCTCTGTATTGACCTAAAGGTGCAATTGCTCCTCTGCTAATACTTAGATTTTCATCAACAATAATATTTTCTTTTAAAATTTTATCTTCAACTCCTAATCCCTTACATGCATCACACCAACCATATGGGGAATTAAATGAAAAACTATTAGGTGACGGCTCCTCATATGAAATACCTGTATCCGGATCAACTAAACTCTTTGAATAGAACTTAGAGTTATTATTTTCATCTATGACATACAGTGTTTTATCTCCACTTTTAATTGCTATGTCCACAGAATTTGAAAGTCTAGATGTTTCATTCTCGGAAACAATAAGTTTATCGACAACAATTTCAATATCATGAATAACATATCTGTCAAGCTGCATGTTTTTTTTTATCTCCATAATTTCACCATCAACCCTAACATTAGAAAAACCTTTCTTTCTAATTTGAAGAAAAAGCTCTTTATAGTGTCCTTTTCTTCCCTTAACAACAGGCGCTGCAATAATTACTTTTGAATCATTAAAATCACTTTTTATGTTTTCAACAATTTGATCTTGAGATTGTTTGATCATTTTCTTACCAGATAAGTAGGAATATGCAACAGATCCTCTTGCATATAATAACCTGAGAAAATCATATATCTCAGTAAGTGTACCCACAGTTGATCTAGGGTTTTTAGATGTAGTTTTCTGCTCTATAGATATAACTGGGGAAAGACCATTTATTTTATCTACATCTGGCCTTTCTATATTTCCAATAAAAGAACGTGCATAGGCAGAAAAACTTTCCATGTATCTTCTTTGCCCCTCAGAATAGATTGTGTTAAAAGCAAGCGAACTTTTACCGCTACCCGATACACCGGTGATTACAACTAAATTGTTTTTATTAAATTCTAGATCAATATTTTTTAAATTATTTTCTCTAGCACCAAAAATCTCAATTTTTTTTTCCATTAATTTTTATGCGTGTAAATTTCGCTAAGAGCTGAGGACAGCTCAGTAAATTTAAGTTTATAATTTGATTGAACTAATTTCTCAGAAGATATGTTTAAGCCGTTTAAAACTAAATCTGATTGCTCACCAAAAATTAACTTTACTATAATTGAAGGAGCTTTAATAAATACTGGATATGAAAACCTATTCAATGCTAACAATAATGATTTAGTGAATTCTATATTATTTACTCTTTCTGGAGCTACAGCATTATATATCCCATCAAATTTTTTATCTTCTATTGCGGTACTTATAATACCAATCATATCATACTCATGAATCCAGCTTATCATTTGTTTGCCACTACCAATAGGAATCCCCAGGAAAAATTTAAATAACGGATATAATCTTTTTAAAACACCCCCATCTTTTGAAAGAACCAAACCAATTCTAAGAATAGTTGTACGAATACCAAGACTATTAAAACGTTTTATTTCTTTCTCCCATTCTTGTACTACATTGCTAAGAAAATTATCTCCAGATAAATCATCCTCTGTCTGGGGATTAATAGTGTTTTCCTTATAAAAACCTGTTGCTGAGGCAGAAATAAATGATTTTGGCAGCTGCTTTCTTTCCTTTATTTTATCATAGAGCAACTTAGTAGAATTTACTCTACTCTCTAATATTTTTTTCTTATAATTTTTTGTCCACCTTGATCCATCAATTGACTGGCCAGCAAGATTAATAACTGAATATAAATTTTTAACTTTTGAAATATCAAGAATTGATTTATCTGGATCCCAACGTATATATTCTACCCCATTTTCTTTGTAGGATTTTTTTCTTGTTAAAACATAAACGCTATAAATTGATTTATTTATTGAGTCAACAAGACGCGATCCAATCAAACCAGTTCCTCCTGTAATTAAAATAGATTTCATATTATTGCAAATATTTTTAATACGTAGTTATTGAATTAATGATGTCATTACATAAGTTTTTTACTTTGTTTCTTCTATTTGCAATTATATGTTTTGCTGAAGGAAAATCTAATATAGGAAAGGTAGTTCCTAATAATGTTTTTAGTCAAGTAAAAAAATCAAAAATACTTTTTAATGAATTAAGTTTAGAAGCTGTTTATTTTTCAACATTAATTCCCAAAAAAACTGTAGTAGATGAATTAGAAAACTTATATAATGAACTTGGAAATTTTGAAAAAGAAAAAAAGGTCTATAATAGTTCTATTCAAACCAAAGGTGAACTTCTTTCATTAATAACTTCGATAATAAAAAAGGATAAAAGAGTTTATATCTATATGAGTGATAAAGATGACTTAAAACAAGAAACATCAATAAATAACCTTCAAGAATCATTTAAAAAAATATTGATGAGAAAATTTGTAAATGATTACATTAAAGAACTTGAAAAAAATATTCAGAAAACCGACAGAAAACAAAATAAGATTATTAGAAACAACCCTAACAATCTTACCATGAATTCAGGTTTGTTTTATAAAATGTATCAGAAAAAAGAGTCAAAAAAAGTTGGATTAAAATCTGCACTGGAGACGCTCTACGATGAGCTTGAAGAAACTAAAAAAATATTTAACTCAATAAAATAACTAAGAGTTAATTTCAACTTTCTCTAAAATATTTTTTACAATCAACTCAGGCTTGATGCCTTCAGCTTCTGCCTCATAATTTAAAATTATTCTATGATTTAGAACATCATGAGCAATTTCTTTGATATCATCAGGCATCACATAATCACGATTAGATAAAAAAGCATTTGCTTTAGAGGCTAGAGATAAATTAATACTAGCTCTTGGAGATGCTCCAAAGGAAATATATTCTTCAAACTCATTTAAACCAACAGAGGATGGTTTTCTGGTGGCATTAACTATTTCAATAATATATTTTTCTATAGATTCTGAAATAGAGACTTTATTAATTTCATTTTGAATTGCAGTAATATCTTTTATATTTAAAATTGTTTTTGTTGAGTTCTTAAAATTCAAATCAGACATCCTTTGCATAATTTTTAATTCTTCTTCTTTTGAAGGATAGTCTACATTAAGTTTCATCATAAATCTATCTCTTTGTGCTTCTGGTAAAGGATAAGTACCCTCTTGATCTATAGGATTTTGTGTGGCAAGAACTAGAAAAGGTAATTCTAATTTATAGGTATCATCACCTATTGTAACCTGCTTCTCCTGCATAGACTCAAGTAGTGCTGACTGGACTTTAGCAGGTGATCTGTTTATCTCATCAGCTAAAATTATATTAGAAAAAACTGGACCTTTCTTTACTTCAAAAGAAGACTTCTTTTGATTGTAAATCATAGTACCAATTACATCTGAGGGAAGTAGATCAGGGGTAAATTGTATTCTTTTAAAATTTAATTTCAGAACGCTTGACAAGGTATTAACTGTTAAGGTTTTTGCTAACCCAGGAACACCCTCTAATAATATATGACCCTGAGTGAAAAGACCCATAAGTAATCTTCTAATCATATAATCCTGACCAACAACTACTTTGTTGACCTCATTAATTACACTTTGTATTTTCAAATAATTTTTACTCATTAAAAAAATTTGAGCAAATTTAACTATTAATTAATCTTTAAAACACCCAAAATCTTCCTAAAATTTGTTAAAATTAGAGCAATATGAATCAAGAGTTTAAAGATTTTTTTTCCAAAATAAATTGTTATAACCCTGATAAGAATAAAAAAAAACAACTTGATGAAGTGGTTTCTAAAATTCAGAAGGACTTACCAATAACAAATAATATAGTTTTCTTATGCACACATAATTCAAGAAGAAGTCAACTATGTCAAGCTTGGGGAAGCATCCTATCTAAAACTTATAATACTGATTTAAAATTTTATTCTGCTGGAACAGAAAAAACAGAAGTACATAAAAATATTATTTATTGTTTTTCACACGTAGGGATTGAGACTGAGAACAATAAAATTCTTTTTAGAGATATAGCTATAAGCTTAAGCTCAAAAGTATTAGATGAGATCCAATCAGATAAATTCATATCTATTATGACTTGCTCAGATGCAGAGAAATCATGTCCTTCAGATTCAAGATCAATAAGAAACATAAATATGGTTTATCAAGATCCCAAAATATTTGATAATACTTGGCACGAAAAGGAAGAATACTTAAAGACCTCTAAATTAATAGCTGAGGAACTGAACTATACAATAAAAAATTTAGTTAATCCTATCTGATACAGGCTCGTTCTTCTTAACAAAAATTGAAGATATAGCAGCTAAAACAAAAACAAATAAAAGACCCCATGGAGTAGCTTTGATAATTCCCACAGCTGATGTATTTTCTTCTATTGATTTTTCTATTTCAGGAATTGAAGCATCAATAGTTTCTTGAGGCGCCCCAAAACCCTCCATCATTGTAACGGTATTTTGCACAGTAAGCTCTTTCATTACTTCTGGTAAGGAAGGATCAATAACATTATACAATAATATGTTAAACATTGCACCAACTACATAGGATACTGTAAAAACTAAAAAAGTAAATTTTAATGAATCTTTATATGATATGTATCCGCCAGTTATATTTCGAAAACTTATACCAATATATATTACTAAACCCATGCTAATAGCTATAGCTAATAAGCCATACCACCATGCTACCATTAACTCAACATTAATTATATACGTAACCATTGTTAATAAAATTGAAACTCCAGCAATTATTAGCCCTCCTTTTAAAACTTCTTCGTTGTAATTAATAGTATTTGAATCCATATTTGCTTTTTTTTAAACAATATACTTCATTAAACGTAAGAAAAAAAGCCATGAAAATACAAAATGTAATTGATCATATTGAGTCCATACAAAAAGAACTAGTTAATCATGATATTTATTCTAATATCTCTTCAGTTGATGACTTAAAAATATTTATGGAGAACCATATTTACGCGGTGTGGGATTTTATGTCTCTACTGAAAGCCCTTCAGGTAAATTTAACCAGCATTAAGAATCCGTGGATTCCATCTGATAATACCAAGGCAGCTAGGTTCATTAATGAAATTGTTCTTGAAGAAGAAACAGATGAAATTAAAGGAGGAAAAGTTATCAGTCATTTTGAACTATACCTAGAGGCAATGAAAGAAATTGGGGCTGACACAACTAAGATAAATAAATTTATTTATGACATTAATCATTCTGAAGACTATAGAGATTGCATCAATAATTATGATTTATCAGAAGATATTAAAGAGTTTTTAAATTTTACATTCGATACTATTGAATCAGAAAAAACTCATAAAATTGCAGCAGCATTTACTTTTGGTAGAGAGAATGTAATACCAGATATGTTCATAGAAATTGTGAGAGGTTTAAATAAAGAAAATAGTAATGTAGCCGGTCAGTTTGTTTATTATCTTGAGAGACATATTGAGTTAGACGGAGACGACCACGGACCAATTGCTCTTAAAATGATAGAGAATTTGTGTGGAAATGATGAAAGAAAATGGGAAGAAGTTAAAGAAATTTCAAAAAAATCAATTGACATGAGAATTAAACTATGGAGCCACATCTCTTCAAAAATAAAAAATGAATATACAGCTAATTAAAAAAGAAGAACAAGCTGACGGAAACTTTAATAATGGAGAAATATTAGAAAAAAAGCCAATTGGTTTTCCGCAAGATGGAGGTAAAAACAAACCTTATTCAAATTTATTTTATTGGGCTCACGCTTGGACTCCAGATAAAAAAAGTACGATAGGACTCCATCCTCATCAAGGATTTGAAATTTGTAGTTTTGTTCTTGAAGGATCTATAAATCATTTTGACACAAAACAAGATAGGTGGATATCTCTAAAAAAAGGAGATGTTCAAATTATAAGAGCTGGGAATGGGATCTCCCATGCTGAAGAATTGAATGAGAAGTCTGAAATTTTTCAGATATGGTTTGACCCAAACATTCAACTTTCAATAACAAAAGAAGCCTCATATGATGACTATAAATCTGAGGATTTTGAAATAATTGAAAAAAATGGAACTAAAATAAAAAAAATAGCGGGCAAGAACTGTCCTATGGAATTATCATCAGAGGGCATAGAGATCAATTCTTATGAAATATTAGAAAAGAATGAATTGAGTCTAAAGTTACAGCATGACTCAGTATATTCATATTTTATATTACGTGGAGAGACAACTATAAATAAAGAAAAAGTTAATGAAGGTGACTTCTTTATTGTCTCCGATTCTGAAGAATTAGAATTTAATAATAACTCTAACACTAAAATTTTTGAGATTAAAAGCCCAAAAAGACCAAGTTATAGTACCTACAGTGAAAGATTTATGAAATAATTCATTTCTTATCTTCCATTCTTTTCCTTCTAGCCATCTCCTCAACTTCCCTATCAATATCATCAACTTGTTTAAAGATCATTCTCAATTTTTTTTCAAAATCTATTAGTTTTTTTCTTGATCCTTCATCTAAATCTTTAGACTTATATAGTTTCATAAGGTTATCAGCAGCCTTTGTTAACTTCTCTTTACTGGAATCAACATACTCATCAAATACCTTAAAAATATCTTCATCTCCAGAATTATTAAATTGAAATCCTATTCTATTCATATTTTAATATTGTAATTATTAACAATTTATTATAATTTTTATTTTTAAAAAAAATAATAAGATGATCAAACAAACCCATTTAATAATTTGTACAATATTTTTTGTTTCAATTAACCTATTTGGAAGAGTACTTCCAAATGATGTAATTTGGAATGATAACGAAACTGGTTACTATACTATAAAAGACAATAACATTGTTTTAGTAAGCACTAGAGCAAAAGATGATAAGATAATTTTATCCTCCTCTCAAATAAATAACCTCGAAATAGAATCCTTTTCTTTTTCTCAGAGCAAAAATAAAATTCTCATTTTTACTGAATCTGTTAAAGTTTGGAGATATAACACAAGAGGAGACTATTGGGTTTATGACTTTACAAAAGATGAAATTCAAAAATTAGGTAGAGACATGTCCAGTTCAAGTTTGATGTTTGCTAAATTTTCACCCGATGAAAATTTTGTAGCATACGTATCTAAAGAAAAATCTGAAAGCGGAATTAGAACGAGTAGCGCAAGTGTAAATATATACCTAGAAAACCTTGAAGAAAGGTCAATAAAAAAACTTACAAGCTCTAATGGAACAAATAAATTGATTAACGGAACTTTCGACTGGGTATACGAAGAAGAGTTTGGTTGCAGGGACGGTTTTATATTTAACGAGGATGGCTCGAGAATAGCTTTCTGGCAAATTGATGCTAATCAGGTAAGGGATTTTTATATGATAAATAATACTGATTCAATATACTCTTATACAATTCCTGTAGAATATCCTAAAGTGGGGGAAGATCTTTCTCCATCTAGAATTGGAGTGATTAATTTATCAAGTGAAAAGACAACTTGGATGAATGTTCCTGGAGAACAAAACAAATTTTATCTACCAAGAATGACATGGATGCCGGGAAGGAATGATTTAATGATTCAACAACTAAACAGAAAACAGAATCATAGTAAAATTTATATTGCTAATAGCGATAGCGGAGAGACTAAGCTTCTAATGGAAGAAAAGGATGATGCGTGGGTAGATTTAAGAAGTTCTTGGCCATATCAGGTTCAGGCCGGTTGGAAATTTATTAATGATGGTAAAGAGTTTTTATACACAACAGAAAAAGATGGTTGGTCACATATTTATAGGTTTAATATTGAAAATAAATCAGAATATCTGGTGACAAAAGGGAATTATGACGTTGTAAAACCTTTAGTCTATGATGAAAAAAATGAAAGTGTTTATTTTATAGCTTCGCCTAATAACCCTACGGAAAGATATCTTTATAAGACATCAGCGAAGGGGAATGGTAAATTAATTAGAGTAACTCCAGAAGTATTGGAGGGTTCTCATAATTATCAAATTAGTACAAAAGCAAAGTATGCTTTTCACTCTTTCTCAAATTATTTTACAAGACCAATGCAGGCTATAGTCTCATTACCAAATCATAAATTTATAAATGAGAACCAAAACATGGTTAACAAATATGCACCAGAAAAAAAGAAAGATCATCCTCTGGAGTTTTTTGAAATTACTACTGTTGATGGAGTGACTATGGAGGGATGGATAGTGAAACCAAAAAATCTAGATAAAACCAAAAAATACCCTATCTTATTTTATTTTTATAGTGAACCCGCAGGACAAACGGGAGTTAACAGATATGGTGCTGGAAACAATGGTTTATATGATGGTAATCTTGGAGAAGATGGTTATGTATATGTAACTTTTGATGGTAGAGGAACCCCTTCTCCAAAAGGTAGAGCTTGGAGAAAAGCAATTTATAGAAATATTGGAAGAATAAATGTAAGAGATATGGCTATGGGAGCTAAAGCTGTTTTTGAAAAGTATAATTTTATAGATACTTCAAGAGTAGCTGTTCACGGATGGAGTGGAGGTGGAACAGCAACATTAAACTGCCTATTCCAATATCCTGAAATTTTTCATACGGGAATAGCTGCCGCAGCAGTAGCAAACCAATTAACTTATGATAACATTTATCAAGAAAGATATATGGGTGACCCTAAAGAAAGTTATCAAGATTATGTAGATGGATCTCCAATAAAATATGCGAAAAACCTGGAAGGAAATCTATTATATATACATGGAACTGGAGATGACAATGTACATTATCAAAATGCTGAAATGCTAGCTAATGAGCTTATAAAGCACAAAAAAGTCTTTTATATGTTATCTTATCCAAATAGATCCCATGGAATAAGAGAAGACGGGGCTTATCCTCATGTAAGATTAATGTTTACAGATTTCTTGAGAAAAAATTGTCCTCCTGGTGGAAGATAATTAGAGCGTAGACATATCTATAACAAACCTATACCTCACATCTTTATTGATTGTCCTATCAAAAGCCTCATTGATTTTTGACATTGGAATCATCTCAACTTCTGGATATATATTTTTTTCATTACAATAATCTATCATCTCCTGAGTTTCAGCAATACTTCCTATAGCTGAGCCAACAATTCCTTTTCTTTTATCTATTAGAGAAAAACTAGATATGGCAAGAGGTTCCATAGGTAAACCTACAATCATAATTAGTCCGTCAGTTTTTAAAAATGAAAAAACCTTTGCCATGTCTCTATTAGCTGAAACCGTATCTAAAATATAATCACAAGAATTAACATGTTCCCTTACATCTTTGCTATTATTAACATTGACAAAATGATTAGCTCCCATCTCAAAAGCTTCTTTCTTTTTTGAATCTGAAGTGCTAAAAACAACTACATCAGCACCAAATGAAGAGGCGAATTTCAAACCCATATGACCAAGACCTCCCAGTCCGGCGATTCCAACTTTATGATTACTATTAATATTAAAATGTCTTAAAGGAGAATATGTTGTTATACCAGCACAAAGAAGAGGCGCAGCTTTTGCCTTATCCATTCCAGACGGAATCTTTATTACATAATTTTCTTTTACAACAATACTTTTAGAATAACCTCCATAAGTTATGTTCTTTGTTCCATACTCATAAGAATTATATGTAAGAACTATTCCTTCTTCACAGTAATGATCTTTTCCTGCATTACAGTTTTCACATTTTTCACATGCATCAACATATACACCTACACCTACATTATCTCCAACTTTAAACTTTGTTACCTCTGATCCAACCCCTTTTATAACTCCTATAATTTCATGACCTGGAACCATAGGATAAATTGATGTATTGTTCCATTCATTTCTTGCCATATGTATATCAGAGTGACAAACACCACAATATAATATATCAATATTGACATCATCAGGATTAATATCTCTTCTGTTTATATCGTGAGGTTTTAGAGGTTTATCAGCTTTTAAAGCTGCATAAGATTTAACTTTTGACATGATTTTTTATTTTTTATTTTTTTTAGCTTTCATAAATTCTCTTCGACTTAAAGCCTCATATCTACGTGTATCTCCTAAAAGAACAAGGTCTTCATTTTTTACAGTTCTGTGTGTATATGATGCCATTTTACCAGACCTTGTGCATACAGCATGAACCTTAGTAACATATTCAGCAATTGCAAGGAGATTTGGCATTGGACCAAATGGATTACCTCTATAATCCATATCAAGCCCTGCTACTATAACCCTCTTACCAGCATTAGCTAATTTATTACATACACGTATTATACTATCATCAAAAAACTGAGCTTCATCAATTCCTATTATATCAAACTTTTCAGAAAGTTCTAATATCTTATCTGGAGAGTTAACAGGTTTAGACTTTATAGAATTATTATCATGAGAGGTGACTTTTTTTTTACTGTATCGTGTGTCTTGCTTTGGTTTAAAAATTTTAACTTTTTGTTTAGCTAGCTTAGCTCTTTTTATTCTTCTTATAAGTTCCTCCGTCTTTCCTGAAAACATTGAACCACAAATAACCTCAATCCATCCAATATTATCTTCCTGATTAATTGACCTTTCTAAAAACATGATATATAACTATTTTATTATTTTTAGTTTAAATTGATATTGAAAACAATATCAATATATCATTCAAAAAAACAAAATATGAAAAAGATTAATTTACTAATTACAATAATTTTTATAATAAATGGCTGTACTCAAAATATAGAAACTATAGAATCTCAAAATAAAGAAATTGGATTTGAAATTGAAGAAGGTAATAAAGTTAGTATTTATGGAGGAAGTCAAGATGGTGTCGCTATAATGGAAGCATTTTTTGATGCTTATAATGAAAGAAGAATAGCTGATGTATCAAAATTAGAGCATGAAGATATTGAACTTTTTGCGCCAAATGGAATGATTGTAAAAGGAAGTGAAGAGCATGCTAAGCTATCCAAGATGTTTTTGGAAGCTAACCCAAACGCAAAGTGGGAAATACTATGGAGTATATCAAATGATATTGATTTTGCCGACAAACCAAATGAAAACTGTGTAACAACTGTAGTTAATGTCTCATTTGGAGAAGGGGACTCTGAAACTAATTTACAAAGAGTTCTTGATGCTCAAATTGTTGAAGGTAAGATCAAGAAGGTATACGGATACGAAAGAGTAATATCTAAGGAAGAGAACCAAAAATGAAAAAGGTTAATTTATTATTAGTAGTTTTTTTTATAGTCCAGGGATGCACACCAACAAAAATAAAAAAAGATAATAGGCCTAATATATTATTTATCATGTCTGATGACCATGCTTATCAAGCGATAAGTTCTTATGATGACAGATTGATCCAAACTCCTAATATTGATAGATTAGCTGAAGAAGGAATTAAATTCACAAATGC
>MDTG01146003.1_pt1 | contig 19889 bp, 19 predicted proteins | sample 811421 | NCBI WGS metagenome assembly MDTG01 (sample SAMN05326645, study PRJNA326480) | marine metagenome | isolation source: seawater | place: Pacific Ocean: South East | collected 2011
AATCAAAATGGTAAATTACATGTTAGTCATTTACACAGATTTCAATTTTTAAAATATTATTTTTTTAATCATATTTAAATTGAGGCTAAATAAGCTAAAAGAATACTAATTATAATTTATGAATCTTATAAAATACCTAAAATATATATACTTAATTACGGGCCTCGTTGTTGCTAAAAAGAAGTTTGTTTTTTTTCTTAAAAGACTTTTTAGAAAAAAAATATATAATAAGTTTGATTTTATTACTTTTTCATTAAAAGAAAGGGAGGTCTTTTTTGGTTATTATGATTTAACACCAATTTCTGATAATAATCAGAAAATCTTGTCATTATCACACAAAAAAAATGATTCATTTGTTGAAATAGGTTATTTTAATATAAATCAACCAAATAATTTTGTGAAAATTGGCCAATCAAACTTATGGTGTTGGCAGCAAGGATCTCGTCTTCGTTGGTCAAAAAAGGACAATTCAAATGTATATTATAATTGTATCGTAAATGACAATTATGGTGCTGTCCTTCAAAATATTTATTCAAAAAAAATTTTAATGAAAATTAATTATCCTTTATATGATATTACATCAAATGAAAGATATGGTTTGTCATTAAACTTTAGTAGGCTTCAAAGATTAAGGCCAGGTTATGGGTATTCAATTTGTGCAGATTCTACAATATCAAAATTAGCTCCCAATGATGATGGGATTTTTTTAATTGATCTTCATAATAATACATCTAAATTAATACTAGATATTGCTTCAATTTCAAAAATTAAATCTAATATTAAGTTTACATCTTTTAATCATTATTTTAATCACATATCAATTAATCCTTCAGGCACAAGATTTCTTTTTTTTCATCTTTGGGCTAATTCTTTTACTAGAAAAAGCAGGTTATTTACATCAAATATAGATGGAACAGATTTATATTTGCTTGAGGACAATGAAAATGTTTCACACTACAGTTGGATTAATGATTCTGAAATTATTTTGACCACGTCTAGTAAAAAAAATGGAATACGCTACAGAATTTATAAAGATAAATCGAAAATTATTAGAAATTTATCTGAAAAATTAAATTATGATGGTCACCCTTCATTTAATAATACAAACTCTCAAATTTTTGTTAGTGATTCATATCCTGATAAATTTTCTGACAGAGAACTATTTGTTTATAATATAAGAGAAAGTCAAAAAACTTCATTGTTAAAATTATATTCTCCACTTAAATATAGAAATGATTATAGATGTGACTTGCATCCTAGATGGTCAGTAGATGGCAACTTAATTTCTTTTGATTCTACTCATACTGGAAAAAGAACTATTAATTTATTTAATTTTAAAAAAATATTTTAAAAATTTTATGTTATTAAGAGCGATTTTTTTTTGGTTTTTAAATTTAATTGGGATTCCATATTTAATGAGAGAATTTGTACAAAAAAATAAAGTTTCAATTTTATTATTTCATGATTTAAATTATGATGGAGCTGAATCGGTATTTCTCTTTCTTAAGAAACATTATAATATTATTAATTTGGATGATTATATTGAGGCAAAAAAAAATAAAAAATTTGATGAAATTCCTGAAAAAGCTTTAATAATCACTTTCGACGATGGTCATAAAAACAACTATAAACTATTGCCATTAATAAAAAAACATAGCTTACCGATAACAATTTTTTTATGTTCTGGTATTATTAATACAAAAAGAAATTATTGGTTTAAATTAAATATCCCTAATAAAATTAAAAAGAAATTAAAAAGAATTTCTAATAAAGATAGATTAGATGTTTTACTAAATTACAATTTTAGTCAAGAAAAGGAATTTAATGAAACAAATGCTTTAACAAAAGAAGAAATTTTTGAAATGAAAGAACATGTTAATTTCCAATCTCACACTGTTTTTCATCCTTGTTTGCCTAAATGCTCAAAAAGTGAATTGTTGTATGAGTTGTCTAGTTCCAAAGAAAAATTAGAAGATGAATATGAATTGAAAATAAATACGATATCATATCCAAACGGAGATTATGATGAAAGAGTTATTGAATTTTCTATGAAATGTAATTATACTTGTGGTATAACTGTTGATCCAGGCTATAACTCTTTAGAAGATGATTTGTTTAAGTTAAAAAGAATATCAACTAATGATACTCTTGATATAAACGAGTTAGCTGTTAAATCATCTGGATTTTGGAGTTTCTTACAAAGAAAAATGCAAAAAAAATGAAAGTAGGATTACTTATTTCTAAGGGTATTAAGGATTATAAAAAAAAGAGCTTAGAATTATTAGTTAATGAAAAAAAAATAAGTGTGGAAATAGCAATTATTGATAATAGGAAAACTTTAACTGTCAAAGAAAAAATATTGAAAAATATTAAAAGAGGAAGGGGAGGCTATATTTTAGTTATGATTTTTCAAAAACTATTTAAAGTGAGACAAAAAGAAATTGATTCTGAGTCATATCTTAAAATGCATAATATAAAAGTTTATAAAACGGCAAATATTCATGATGTAAATTCTCTTGGATATATTAGAGGTTATGATTTGGATCTTTTAATATTATTAAATGGATTTGGAATTTTAAGAAAACAAGTTTTAAATATAACTAGATTGGGGGTTTTGTCTTATCATCATGGGGATATGAGAAAATATCGAGGTATGCCACCTTGTTTTTGGGAATTATACAATAACGAAAAAGAAATTGGAATAACTGTACAACGAATTAATGAAAAGTTAGATGCTGGATTTCCAATTGTGGAGAAAAGTATAAAAATTGATAAAAAATTTTCATACGACGAGTTATTATCTAAAGTTCAAAAAGAAAGTATAGGTATGATGCACCAAGCTATTTTAACTTTAAATAAAAAACAATTTAGATTTTTAAAATTAAATAAATTAGGAAAAGTATATACATTACCTAATTTTAGACAATGGATATGGTTCAAGATTAAATTATTTTTTAGATAGTTAAATTATGAAGATACTGTATATACATAGCGCGTCAACTATTACATCTTCTAAGGCAAACATGATAGGTGTTTTGTTGAATTGCAATGCGCTATCTACTAACGGAGTAGGTGTTGAATTATTGTTGCCTATGTATAATGAAAAAATTAACTGTTTAGATAAGTATATATATAAGAAATATGGAATAGAAATAAAATTTAAAATTTCTTTTTACAAACCATTTTTTATTAAAAAACTATCAAAATATTTCTTTTCTTCAGATTTCAAAAATCAAGTTTCAAAAAGTGATGCTGAATATGTTTTTATTAGAATTCCTAATTTTATTAGATTAATTTTTAAGTGTAATAAGAAAGTAATATTTGAATCCCATAATAATCAAATGCATGACAAATATGATTTTATTGATCATTATTGGAAAACAATGATGAAAAAATATATTAAGAATATTAATTTTTCATTATTTATTTCTATAAGTCATAATTTGAAATTATTTTGGAAAAATCTAGGTTTAGACGAATCTAAACTAATTACTCTTCATGACGGTGTTTATCTAAAAAACTTTTACAAAAAAATTGATAGAAATATAGCGAAAAACAAATTATCTCTTCCAAAGGATAAAAAAGTAGTTATGTATGTTGGGAGTTTATATCCCGATAGAGAAATCGAAAATATAATTAAATTAGCTGAGTTGAACCCTGATTTATTTTTTTGTATCGTTGGAGGCCCTGAAAAGTTTAAAGATTATTACTTTGAAATGTCTAAAACTAGACAAGTCAATAATATTAATTTTACAGGACAAAAACCATTTTCTGAAATTAGTAATTATTTGTTTTCTGCCGATGTTTTATTAGCATTGTGGTCAAAAAAGGTGCCAACTATAAATTATTGTTCACCTTTAAAGCTTTTTGAATATATGGCTTCTGGTAACATAGTTGTTGCTCATGATTTTATCACGATAAAGGAAATAATTAAGCATAGAAAAAACGGATATTTAGTTGATCATAATGATTTTAATACTTTAAATACTGCTTTAAAAGAAATTTTTTTAAATCTTGATAAAGACAAAATAGCACAAAATGCAAGAGAAGAAGTATTTAGAAAGTATTCTTGGGATCAAAGAGCAAAATCGATTATTAATTTCTTGAAATAAAATATGAGAATTACTTTTTTTAAATTGTTCTTAATTATAGTTTTATGTCAAGGCCTTCTTTATATGATTGGTGTTGAAAATTTTATTTTTAAATTAATAACTTCCTTTTTTGTTGGCCTTTTGTTTTTAGATGCAATTAAAAGAAAGTTGATTTATTATGATTTAACTTTTCATTTTTTGATTTTATTTTTATTTCTAATTATTTTAATCTCTGCTTTTTATAATAATTCGGATATAATTTCATCATTTTCTTTTTTGATGTATTTACTTCCCGCATACATTGTTTATATATATATTATAAAAATGGACTTTAATAAAATTGAAATAATTAAGATCAATAATTTTTTATTTTTATTTTTTGGATTCCAAATTATTTTTTCTTTATATAAGTTTATCTTCTTAGGAACAAGTGAAGCTGTTGCAGGAACTTTACATTATTCAGCTGGTTCTCTAAATACGATTGTGCCTTTAATCGCAATATCTATGTTAATTAGTTTTTACGCTAATTATAAAAAGAGGTTTATTTATTTAATTTTTATTATTGGATTTTTATTTATGGCATGGATTGGTGAAAAAAGAGGTATTTATTTTTATCTTATGCTGTTACTATTAGTACATTACTTTTCAATTAGTAAGTTTAGTCTTAAATTAATATTTAATTTAATTAAATATCTACCTTTTGTGATTGTTATTTTTTATTTTGGAGTTATATATACTCCAACACTAAACCCTGAAAATGCTTTTGGAGGATCTTTTAGTTTAAGCCATATATATGATTATGCGTTTAATTATACTACTCAGGTTGATAAATATGGATATTCTGGAGGAAGATTTTCTGGGTTTTTTGCTGTTCTTTCTAATTTTTCAAAGTTAGATTTTTTTACACTTTTAATTGGAACTGGTCCCGATCAAGTAATAGGAATTGATGATAATTCTACTTCACTTTTGTACAAGTATAAATTATCTCAAGATATTGGTATTAATGGGTGGTCAACTGCTTTAATTTCAATTGGATTTTTTGGAGCTATTATTACATCATTAATCTATTTTTATATTTTATTTTTTTCATATAAAATGTTTAAAATTGAAAAAGACTTTTATTGGAGATCATTATCATATGGTCTGTATTTAATTTTAATTGTTTTCTTCTTAGATTTTTTTACTTACACAAGAGCTTTTTATCATCATATTGGGTTAAATGTGCTTATATTTTATTTATTTTCAATTTTATATTTAAGATTTCAAAAACAAATATGAATACATTAATTATTGGTAATCTTTCTGATCAAAAGTTTATTTCAAAAACTAAACCAATTTTTGATTTAGAGTATATAAAAAAAGTTTATATTTTTAGGAGTAATGGAAATGTGTATAAAAAGAATAAAAAAGCTATATACAAAAATTTTCTTTTTGGAAATTATAATTCAAAATTTATTTTATTTAGATTAATATATGATTTTTTTAATTTTCTCTTTTTTCTTTATTTATCTAAAATTAAGAAGATTGATCTAATAATCGGCATATACCTATATCCACATGCATTATATGCATCTGTTTTATCAAAACTAACAAATACTCCACTCATAATTTTATTACCTGGTTCTGACTTAAAAAAATTAATAAAAACTAGACGTAATATTGATTTATTTAAAAATGCTAATTTCCTTGGAGTTAGAGGTAGTAATAGTTTAAATAATTTACTAAATATTGGTTTTGAAAAAGAAAAATTATTTATTCACCATAACCAATTTGACATTAAAAATTTTACTTTTTACAATAATTCTAATAAAATTTATGACATAATAGTATTTAGTATACTAAGAAAACCAAAAAGAGTAGATGTTGCAATTAATCTTATTTTTAATTTGAAAAAAGACTTCCCAGATATAAAATGTTTAATTTATGGTTCAGGTTCAGAAAAGAAAAGCTTAATTAGACATGCTTCATCTTTAGATTTAGAAAAGAATATAGTTTTTAAAGATTTTAAAAATGAATCAACGGTTACTTTACTAAACTCTTCTAAAATATTTTTAATGACCTCAAAATCTGAAGGTCTACCAATGACTTTAGTAGAATCAATGAGTTGCGGAATACCAGCTGTTGTGTCAAATATTAATGACATATCAGATTTAGTAAAAAATAATTATAATGGCTATTTAGTTGATCCTAATAATTATAATGATTATTTAAACTCACTAAAAAAGCTTCTTTCAGATGATGATAAAAGAATTTTATTTTCAATAAATGCAAGAAATACAATTGAGAAAATGCATAAAAAGCATTATTCTAATAATTCATTGATTAATTCTTGGGATTTGCTAATAAAAAAATGTGTTAATTTACAAACATGAATTTTATTATAAAAATTTTATTTTTTCCTTATAAAATCTTTAAAAAGATATATAATTATATTTTATTAAAGTATTATTTTATGAAAGGAGCTGAAATTGGGGAAAATACTTATTTGGGACCCAATGTATATTTAGATGTTAACCATCAACCTGGAAAAATTATTATTGGTAAAAATTGCTACATAACTAGAAATTCATCAATTTTAGTACATTCTGATGCATTCTTAGGGGGGCCAAAAAATATTTTTAAAGAATTTAATGGTGAAAGAATAATTGGAAATGTCATAATTGGTGATAATGTATTCATCGGTTTTCATTCAGTTATTTTGCCTGGAGTTACTATAGGAAAGGATTCTATAATTGGTGCAATGACTTTAGTAAACAAAGACATTCCAAATGGAAGTATTGTTGTTGGTGTACCTGGTAAAATCATTGGAAGTATATATGATAAATTAGACTTTTAAGGAGATGTCAATTAATAATATTGCTTTAATAACAAATTATGAAATAAGGCATAGATATTGGGTGTCTGAGCTGTACAATAAAAATAATGTCAATGTTATTATTCATATACGTAAAAACAAAAGATATTCGTTTAAAAATATAATTTCAAAAAAACCATTTTTTTATGGAAAGTTAAATTTTATTTTAAAGTTATTTAGTATAATTTATAACATCATAAGCTCAAATTCATTGTCAAGAAAAATTTTAAGGGCAGAAAAAAGATATTTTTATAATATTAATAAATATGATAAAATACCAAAATCAAAAATTCATTTTTTTAATTCTGTAAATACTGATAGTGCTATTAGTTTTTTAAAAGAAAAAAAAATAACTGTGGTTTGTTTTTTGGGTGGTGAAATTATAAATGAAAAATTTATTAAATCTTTTAAATTTTGCTTTAATTTTCATAGTGGTATATCTCCTTTTTATAATGGAAATAAAACAAATTTTCATGCTTGTGTTAATTATCGTCCAAATTTTGTTGGAGGAACGTTAATGAAAATGAATTCTAGAATTGATGGTGGTGATATACTTATGCATTTTTTGCCTGAAATAAAAAGATCTGATCATGCTGAGGATTTATTTGTAAAAACAATTATTGGTGCAGTTGATTTATATAATCTTTTGTTAAATGAAATAGAAAAAACAGAAATAATAAATGGAGTTGTTCAAAATAGAACATTTCATTTTTATAGAAATATTGATTGGGTTATTAATCATGACTTTAGATTAAATAGTTTTGAAACAAATAAAATTATTAAAAGTTATAGAAGAAAATCGATTTTAATTAATTATTTAAATAAGGAATTAAAAATCAGTGATTTATACAAGGCTGTGTTAGAACATATTCTAAATAAAAATGATTGATAAGTTTTCATCAATATTTTCTAGATTTTGTAAATCTGTTCCTTTTATTGATTCTTATTTAATAAACTATAAATCAAAATCTATTAGAATTGTTTACTTTCATCTTATTTCAGATGAAAAACATAATTATTATTTTCCTCAAAAGGGCATAAGTATATCTCAGTTCAAAAGTCATTTACAATTCTTAAAGAAGAATTTTAATATAATTAGCTTTTCTTCACTTGAAGAAAAAATAAAAAATAATGATGTTATTAATAAAGACTTATTAATAACTTTTGATGATGGATTTAAAGAAAATGCTTCAATTATTGCTCCAATTTTAATTGATTTAAATATTCCCGCATCATTTTTCTTCATATCAAATTGTGTTGATAATAAAGACTTAATGTGGCGAAATAAATTATTAATTATATTTAAATATTTAGATGAGGATAAGTTTAATGTTTTTCTTAAAAAACATTCATTAAATAAAAAAATAATTATTAAAAATATTAAGTTGTTTTTGTCAACTTCTTTAAATTATTTGGATATGAATCAAAAAGAATTTTTTGTAAATAATTTATGGAAAAATTTTGTTCCCTTTTCTATTGAAGAATTTTTAAATGAGAATAATCCATATTGTTCTTCCGAAGATATTAGAAATCTAAGTAATGAGGGGTTTGAGATTGGCTCACATTCTGTTTCACATCCAGTTTTTAGTAAATTAAGCTACGATATTTTTAAAGAAGAAATTTTGCTCTCTTCAGGTTTTTTAGAAAAAATAATTCAGAAAAAAATAAATTTATTTTCATATCCGTTTGGCATACGTGCAAACAAAAAATTTGAAGATTTGCTTTTAAAAGAGGGAACTAATATTAAATATTTTCTTGGTATTAAAAATGTTCTAAAAAATAATAAAAACAACTTTCAATCATGGGAACGAGATAATCTTGAATTTGATAATGAAAGAATGTATTTTAGACTTTTAATTTTACCTATAATTAGAAGATTTATACATAACTCATGAGAATACTTATTGATATTGGTCACCCTGCTCATGTTCATTATTTTAAAAATTTTATTAAAATAATGGAAAATAAAAAACATAAATTATTAGTTATTGCAAGAGAAAAAGAGGTTACTCATAAATTGCTTAAAAATTATAATATCAAATTTGTTAATAGAGGTAAAGGAGGGAGGTCTATTATAGGAAAATTTTTTTATTTAATTTATGCCAATTTTAAAATTTTTTATTACAGTATAAAATTTAAGCCTCAAATTTTTTTAAGTTTTGCATCTCCATATGTTGCTCAGGTTTCTAAATTAGTTATGAAACCTCATATAGGAATTACTGATACAGAGCATGCCTCTTTAGGGAATTTTGCTTTTATGCCTTTTACTGATGTTATTTTGACACCATCATGTTTTAAAAAAGAGTTGGGAAAAAAACATTTTAGATTTGATTCCTATACTGAGTTGTTTTATCTGCACGAAAAATTTTTCAAACCAAATATTGATGTTTTAAAAAAAATAAATATTAAAAGAGGGGAAAATTTTGCAATTGTACGTTTTGTTTCTTGGGATGCAAGTCATGATTTGTTAGAAAATGGTTTGTCAAAAGATGATAAAATCAGTCTTATTGATTATTTGTCAAAAAAAATGAAAGTATTTGTTTCATCTGAATCATCATTGCCAAAACAACTAGAAAAATATAAATTAAATATTGAGCCTGAGTATTTTCATGATTTACTTTCATTTTCATCAATATATGTTGGAGAGGGTGGTACAACAGCCTCAGAAGCTGCAATAATGGGAGTTCCTTCAGTATACATTAATAATTTGTCAATGGGTTATATTGATGATGAAATTAATGCGGGCTTATTATTTCAAACAACAAATAACAATGAGATTTTCAAAAAAATTGATGAAATTTTAAATAAAAATGATAAAAAATATTTTAAAGAACTTTCCAAAAAACTTATAACAAATAAAATTGAGCCTACTTCCTTTTTAGTTAGTTATGTGGAAAACTATTTTTCAATAAATAGATAGTGTTTAACTTCAACTAATTATTTTGTGTTGACTTCAAATTATTTATAACTTTACAAAAAAAAATGTCAGCAAATAATAGTTACTTTTCACATGCATCATCATTTATTGATGAAAATTGTAAAATTGGAAATAATACAAAGATTTGGCATTTTTCTCACATTATGTCAAATTCAAAAATTGGTACTGGGTGTAATATTGGGCAAAATGTTGTTATCTCTCCAGATGTTATTATTGGAAATAATGTGAAAATACAAAATAATGTTTCTGTTTATACTGGAGTAATTTGTGAGGATGACGTTTTTCTTGGCCCATCATGTGTTTTTACTAATGTTATAAATCCTCGTAGCGCTATAATCCGCCGTGGCAATTATATCAAAACACTTGTGAAAAAAGGAGCTAGTATTGGAGCTAATGCTACAATAATATGCGGTAATACTATTGGGTCATATTCTTTAATAGGTGCAGGCTCAGTTATAACCAAGGATGTTTCGGATTTTGCTTTAGTCGTTGGTAATCCTGCACATCAAATAGGATGGGTTAGTGAATATGGACATAGATTAGTTTTTGATGATAAGAACATTGCTTTTTGTAAAGAAAGTGGAACTAAGTATATTCTTATTAATGATAAAATAATTAAAGAATGATCATTGATTTTGCAAATTTAGATAAAGCTTATGATGAACATAAAAATGAAATAGATCTTGCTATCAAAAGTGTTATTGATAGTTCAAGCTTTATTATGGGAACAGAAATTACAGATCTTGAAAATTCTTTATGTTCTTTTTTTAAATGTAAAACATGCAATTTCATGTTCATCAGGAACTGATGCTTTAATTCTTTCAATGATGGCTCTTGATATTAAAGCGGGTGATGAAATAATTACTACACCTTTTTCTTTTATTGCTACTGCAGAGACAATTGCTTTTTTAGGAGCAGTTCCAGTTTTTGTCGATATAGATAAAGATACTTATAATATTGATTATAATAAAATTGAAGAAAAAATAACTAATAGAACTAAAGCAATTATACCTGTTTCATTATATGGTCAAATGGCTGAAATGGAACAAATTAATCAAATTGCTAAAAAATATAATCTTCATGTTATAGAAGATGCAGCTCAAAGTTTTGGTGCGTCAATGAAAGAAATTAAAAGTTGTAATGCATCTCTAATTGGTTGCACTTCTTTTTTTCCTGCCAAACCACTTGGTTGTTATGGTGATGGAGGAGCATTATTTACTAATAATGATAAAATTGCTGAAAAGATAAAGAGTTTAAGATTACATGGGCAAACAAAAAGGTATTATCACAAATACATAGGAATTGGCGGAAGGTTAGATAATTTGCAAGCTTCTATTTTAAATGTTAAATTAAAATATATAAAAATGATATTGTAAGAAGAAATAAAATTGCTTTGCTTTATAATTCAATTCTAAAAGACCATTTTAAAACTCCACTTATTTTAGAAAATTTTACTTCAGTTTGGGCGCAATATACTATTGAATTAGATAATCGGGAATTAATACAACAAAAATTAAAAAATAAAGGAATACCTACAACAGTTCATTATCCAAGACCATTACATTTACAAGAATGCTTTGGTTTTTTAAAATATAAGGAATCTGATTTTCCAAATTCAGAATATGTTTCAAAAAGAGTTTTAAGTCTTCCAATGAATCCTTATTTGTCAGATGAAGAAATATTATATATATGTAATAACCTTATAACTTTAACTAAATGAAAAATTTCGCATTAATTGGCACATCTGGTTACATTGCTCCAAGACATTTAAGAGCAATAAAAGAAAATGGTTGTAATTTATTATCTTCTTTTGACATAAGTGATTCTGCAGGTGTAATTGATTCATTTTTTCCAAATTCTGCTTTTTTTACAGAATTTGAAAGATTTGATAGGCACATCGAAATGTTAAAGCAAGAAAAAGATATCAAAATTGATTTTTTATCCGTGTGCTCACCCAATTATTTGCATGATGCTCATATTCGTGCAGGCTTAAGATGGGGTAGTCATGTTATTTGTGAGAAACCTTTAGTTTTAACAACCAGAAATATAGAATTATTGTCAAAATTAGAAAGCCAATTTGATAAAAAAATATATAATATTTTACAACTCAGACACCATCCTGCAATTAAAAAATTAAAACATCATATAGATACATCAAAAGAAAATAAAATTTACGATGTAGATTTAACATATATAACTTCTAGAGGGAATTGGTATTATGCTTCATGGAAAGGAGATGATTCAAAATCTGGTGGTATTGCTACAAATATTGGTATTCATTTTTTTGACATGTTAGGTTGGATTTTTGGTGATTTAGTTTCTAATACGGTACATTTAAGAGAACATGATAGAGCATCAGGATATATTGAGTTTAAGAAAGCAAGAGTCAGGTGGTTCCTTTCAATAAATAATAAAACATTACCTGAAAATGCTAAACTAAAAACTTTTAGATCAATATCTGTTGATAATGAGATCCTTGAGTTTTCCGATGGTTTTACTGATTTGCATAATGAATCATATTATGAAATTCTTAATGGAAATGGTTTTGGTTTAAATGAAGCACGTAGATGTATTGAATTAGCTCAACTTATTAGGTATTCTGAAATTTCAAGTTTAAAGAATGAATATCATCCTTTTGCTAAATTACCTCTTGAAAAACATCCTTTTTTAGTTAATGTTTAGGCTCTTTCTTTTTATTTTTATTATATCTCCATCATGTTTTTTTGCTCAATCATCTTTTGAGCATATAAATAATGAATCTGTTTATGTTTTTTTAGATGAATTAGCAAATGATCATATTATTAATCTTAATTCATGCGTAAAGCCATATTCACATTTAACAATTTATAATAAATTAAATATTGCCGTTAAATCAAATCTACTTAATAAAAGACAAATGAAAGAAGCATTGTTTCATTTAAATAGATTTTCTTTTTTTTTAATCAATGAAAATCATAATATAGAATCCAATTTTAATTTTAAATCATTAAGATACGTTTTTAAGGATTCTTCTTTCTTTTTTTCATTAAATCCAATATGGGGTTTTGATTATAAAGTTGGTAATCAAAGTAACTTCCATCATCTTTATGGAGGAGTTGATTTCAAGTTAATTTTTAAAGAATGGTCTTTATACGCAAATCTTAGAGATAATACAATGTCAGAGGCTAATGCAATGTCTAATTTTCTTACAAATCAAGTTGGAGGAATTTATAAAACTTGGTTGCAAAATGACTTTAGTGAAATGCGTGGAGGCTTGGTTTATTCAAAAGATATCTTAAGTGTTGGATTGGTAAAAGATCATGTTGAATGGGGAGATAACTATAGTGGATCAAATATTTTTTCTGCAAGAAATCCTAGTTTTACTATGTTAAAACTAAATTTAAGCCCAATTTCTTGGATGGATTTTAATTATTTTCATGGTTGGCTAGTTTCAGAAGTAATAGATTCAAATAATGCTTACATTATGGATAATGGTGCTTTTAAGTATTTTAATCGCCCTAAAAATATTTCTTCTAATTTTTTTACTTTTAAAATATTTAAAAAACTTAATTTTTCTTTAGGAAATTCAATTATTTATAGTGATTTAGGTATGTTTAACCCTACTTATCTAATTCCCGTTTTTTTCTATAAATCTGTGGATCACACATTAAATTCAAATGTTGAAAATCAAAATTCACAATTATTTTTTAATTTAAGTTCAAGAAACATTAAGCATATTCATTTTTATTCATCTTTTTATATTGATGAATTTCAAAAGAATAGATTTTTAAATGATACTTTATTTAACTTTATTAGTTTCAAAGCAGGAGTAAAGATTAATAATCTTTTTTTAGATAATATTTCAATTATTTTTGAGTTTACAAAAACTAATCCTTTTACTTATAAGCATCATATTGATGTTACTACATTCGAAAGTAATAATTATAACTTAGGACATTATTTAAGAGATAATTCAAGAGAAGCATATTTTTTGTTAGCATATAAACCTACTGAAAAAATTAACATGAAGTTAGAGTATTTAAATGCAGTAAAAGGGCCTGATTATATGTATTCTTTTTCTGAAGACTATGTTCCTGGAGAAGTTGGTTTCTTAGAAGATATTATTTGGAGAAATTCATCGTTGAAATTATCATTTATTTATGAATTTTATAATAATATATCATTTACTTTTTCATATTTAAATAATAACCTTTTTAATAATACAAGTGATGCTACTATATTAGCTTTATATTCTTCAGAATTCAATATTAATAACTCTAATATTTTTTCTTTTACTTTAAACATAAATAAATAAACATATTAGGTATAAATACTGATTATCATTATAAATTATAATTTTTAGATTTGGCGAAAAAGATACATACTAAATTGAAGGATAAGTTAATATCATATTTTAGTAAATATGTTGATGTTGAATCTAAGGATGTAATTATAGTTAGCACATCAAATTCATTTAATCTTAAAAGTATAGTTTCCTATTCAAACAGTATAAGCTCTATTATCAATATATCCAAAATGAATAATTTGCGTTATACTAATAAATTTTTAGAATCTGTTAATGATCTTTTAAAAGAAGGAGATATTTATATTAGTTGTGTTGAAACTAAGGAACTAAGAAAAAAAAGAATATTTGAAAAGAATTATTTTTTTTTAAAGAATTTTATCTATTTTTTTGATGTTTTGTTTAATAGGGTTTTTCCTAAGCTCCTGTTTCTTAGAAAAATATATTTCATAGTTACTAAAGGAAGAAGAAAAGTTATCTCACAGGCTGAGTGCTTAGGCAGATTAGTTTCTTGTGGCTTCAAAATATTAGATTTTAAAATAATTGATTCTAGAATGTATTTTGTTGTTAAAAAAGTAAAGGAACCATTTTTTGATATGAATGCAAGTTATGGGCCGTTATTCAAAATGAAAAGACTAGGAAAGAATGGGGAGGTTTTTTATTGTTACAAGTTTAGAACTATGCATCCTTATTCAGAATATTTACATTCATATATTTTAGAAAATTATGGTTATTCTAAATATGGAAAGCCTGCTAATGATTTTAGAGTAACATCTTGGGGTAAATTTTTAAGGAGATATTGGCTAGATGAGCTTCCACAGCTGTTAAATGTATTTAAAGGAGACATGAATCTTGTTGGTGTTAGGCCTATAAGCATTACTTATTCTAAGGATATTCCACAAAAAATCTTAGAATTAAGACAAAAATTTAAGCCTGGATGTATTCCTCCATACGTTTCTCTTGATCAATCATCATCTAAAAAATCAGTTTTAGAATCTGAACAAGTTTATCTAAACAGAAAGATCAAAGCCCCTTTTTTTACTGACATTGTATTTCTTTTTTATGCTGTATATAATATTATTTTTAAGAGAAAAAGAAGTGCATAAGTTAAGTAGTTGTATATTTGTTTAAAATTATTTTAATGAAAAAATTTTTTTTTGTATTTATTTTTTTGTTTTCATCATGTTCAATAAACAAAAATTATACATATCTCAATAATTTAAATAAGCATAAAAATTTTCCAATAATTGATAATTGGGTCAAGCCAAGTCTGATTCAAGTCAATGATGTTTTAAGAATAGAAATAAAAACAGATTTAAAAGAGGCTTCATTAATTTATAATGATCTAAGTGATTCAAGATTTTCTACTATAGAATTGTTATCTTTAGATGGATATCTAGTTAATTCAGATTTTGAAATTGAGTTGCCTGTTTTAGGAGTAATTAATGTGAAAGGTATTACAATTGATGAACTAAAGGCTAAAATTAAAAACAAGTTAATTAATTCAGGCCAGCTGAGTAAGCCATTAGTTTCAATTAGGATGCTTAATTCTAAATTTACTGTTCTTGGTGAAGTTTTAAAACCAGGAACATATAGCTTCTTAGAAAATAGAATAAATATCTTTCAAGCATTGGGATATGCTGGCGATGTTTCTATTACTGGCAAAAAAAATAAAATAAAATTAATACGAGAGACGGATAGCAATAGAAAGATATTTATTCTTGATTTAACATCTCCTTTAGTTATGAATAACTCGGCTTTTTATGTTAGAAATAATGATGTGATAATTGTCGAGCCTAATTATAGTAGGATTAAAAGCGCAGGGTTTATTGGAAATGCTTCTTCAATTACTTCTATAGCATCAATGATTGTTAGTTTAACTCTTTTAATTTTAAACAGATAATATGTTAATAGAAACTGAAAAAAAAGAAATAGATATAAAGCAAGAGCTTTTTAAGTATTTTAGTTTTTGGAAGTTTTTTGTCCTTTCAATACTATTATCGTTATTTATTTCTTATTTATATATAAGATATTCTAATAATATATATAGTGTTAGTTCTAAAATTTTAATTTTAAATCAGGAAAAGTCTTCAATGAAATTACCAACAGTTGAAGATCTTTTTGAGGATAATGAAATAAATATAGAAAATGATTTAGAATTATTAAGATCTTCTCCAATTTTAATTCAAGTAGTTGAAAATTTAAATTTACAAGTTCAATTTTATTCAGTCGGTAACATAAAAACTTCTAAGTTAATTGAATTTCCTTTTGAGTTTAAAGAAAAAATACCTGTCAATAATTTAGATGAATTTTTTACATTCAGTATTTTTTTTAATGACAATGGAATAGAAATAGAAAATATTGAATTAGAAAAGAAATATAATTTTAACGGATTTTCAACTGAAACTAAAGATCATGATCTTCCTTTTTCAATTAAAACTAGTAAAAAAGAGATTTCTGTTTTTACAGAAGAATCATTTACTTTAGTTTATATTAAAAAAGCTGATATTTTAAATGAATTAAAATCAAAACTTTTTGTTTCTCAGGTTGGAAGAATGAGTGAAATAATTAATTTGAATTATAAAACACAAAATAAAGAATTAGGATGTAGAATATTAAATAATTTGGTGGAGGTTTATAATAATGATGGTATTAATGATAGAAGATTAATACATAAAAGGACAATAGACTTTGTTAACGACAGATATGTTGATATTTCTAATGAGCTTAAAAATATTGAAAATGAAAAACAAGATTTTAAATCTAATAATAATTTTATAGATGTTTTTTCTACGTCTAATTTGTCTATGCAGATTAGTAGTGAGTCACAAAAGAAATTAATAGAAAATGAAAATATGATAAGTGTTACTCATCTTGTTTTAGAATCATTAGAAGAAAACAAATTTGATTTATTGCCTGCTAATTTAGTCTTTGGAAATATAAATTTAAATCAATCAATAAATGAGTATAATAATTTAGTTTTAAAAAGAAATAATTTAATAACAAATGTTGGCTCTAATAATCCTAATCTAATCAATTTAAATAATATAATTGATTCAAAAAATTTAGCTATAAAAAACACTTTATTAAATTACTTAAAACAGTTAGAGGCTACTAAGTCTATTCTTGATAAAGAGTTTGATTTGTATTCTGAGGATATTAATAAACTTCCTAGAAATGAAAAAATAATTAGAGAGATTGAAAGAGCTCAAAAAATAAAGGAGAGTTTGTATTTGTTTTTGCTGCAGAAAAAAGAAGAAGCGCAGGTTAGTTTTGCTATAACAGAACCAAGTGTTAAGGTTGTAGAATATGCAAATTCAGAGAATGCTTCTACTATTTATCCAAGAATTTCAATTATCTTGTTTTTAGCAATATCAATTGGAGTATTTTTGCCTTTTTCAATAATATTTCTAATTTTTTATTTTGACAACAAGGTTCATTCAAGACAAGATTTTGAAAATATAGAAAAATTAGGTGTTAGTTTTTTAGGAGAAATACCATTTTTTGATCAAAATGAAGATAAAGAGTTTATAGATCCAAGTCAACGTACTATTCTTTACGAATCATTCAGGATGTTAATGTCTAATGTTAAATATCTTTTAGATCCTAATAAAGATTGTAATGTTATTATTAGCACATCTTCAATAAAGGGAGAAGGAAAAACCATGATTTCATATAATTTATCACTTGCATATGCATCATTAAATAAAAAAGTATTACTAATAGGAGCAGATTTAAGAAACCCTCAAATTCACAATTACTTAAAAATTGATAAAAATCAAAAAGGTTTAGTTAATTTTTTAGTTGACAATACTGTTAAGTGGGAAGATTTTTTAATAAAAACTTCAGGAAAAATACCTACTCATGATACACTTATTTCTGGATATCTTCCTCCTAATCCAATTGCTTTAATAAATAATGGAAATCTTCAAATTTTGATTAATCAAGCTAAAAAGAAATATGATTATATTTTTATTGATACTTCCCCAACCTTACTTGTTTCTGATACATTAGAAATGTCTGATCTTTCAGATGCAGTAGTTTATTTATCAAGAGCAAATGTAACTGATAAAAGAATTCTTGATTTCTTCAGCAATCTTATTGTGAATAAAAAATTAAAGAATGTTGGGTTGGTTCTTAATGGGATTGGTAAAAATGATTCTTATGGATATTCTTATAAATATGGCTATAAATATGGCTATAAATATGGCTATTCTTATAATTATGGTTATGGTTATGGTTATTCAGAAGACGAATAGCCTTGATTTAAATTTTTTAATTTGCTTTTATTTATAATTATTTTTTTATTGCTTTTTGGTATAATATTTACTCCAATATTTATTAATTTTTGTGTAAAAAAAGGATTCTACAAAGAAATTTCTGATAGAGATATTCATTCTCAAAATATACCTAATATTGGTGGTGTGTCAATTTTTTTGAGCTTTTTTTTCTCAATATTGATTATTTTTTTGGTTGATAAAAATTTATTTATTTCATTTCATAATTTAATTCCAATAATATTTATTGCTTTTCTTTTTTTCATTATTGGATTATATGACGATATTAAATATTTAAGTTTTTTTAAAAAGTTTTTTGCACAATTTCTTCTATGTTCAATAATTGTATTTTATTATAATATTAAAATTGATAGTTTTTATGGTCTTTTTGGATTATATAATTTGTCACCGCTTTTTCTGAAAATGTTTTCTACTTTGGTTTTTGTTTTTATAATTAATGCATATAATTTAACTGATGGAATTGATGGTCTAGCCTCAGTCATCGGTATTTTTGTTTCTTGTGTTTTCTCTATAATATTTTATATGAATTCGTGTTTCTTTGAATTTTATTCTATGATAATCATATTATTTAGTTTATTAACTTTTCTTTTATACAACAAACCATCAGCTAAAATTTTTATGGGTGATTCAGGAAGTTTATTTATAGGTTTTTTATTGGGCTTGTCAGCTATAAAAATTTGTAATCTACCTATTGATTCAATTAATACGATTAATCCAGTTTTTGCATTGTGTGTTTTAGCATATCCATCTATTGATACATTGCGTGTATTTTTGATACGTATTATTAATGGAAAATCACCATTTGAAGCAGATAGAAATCATATTCATCATATTATGATTAAAAATGGCTTTAGTCATTTTTTGATAAATATTTTAGTTTTTATATATTCTTCTATTTTAACATTTTTGTGCTATTTACTTAGAGATAGCATAAATCTTTCCTTTTTTTTAATGTTAATTTTATCAATTTTATTGATTAATTTGTTAATTAATCAATTTAAGTCTATTTTTTTAAAAAACATTTCTAATCTAAAAAATTAGCAGTAAATATTTTTAGAATTATTTATTGCTAATATTTATATATTTGTTTACATTCAATTATATGAAAGGTTATTCTAGATATTTTTGGTTTATCCATTTTTTTGGAGATATTGTTTTGATTAATTTTTCTTTTCTTGTCTCATATTTCTACAAATTTGGCAGATTAATTGAAGATGATAGATATTTTTTTCTTCTACTTATTTTTAATTTTATTTGGATCTTTACATCATTTATACTTGATTTATATGCCATTAAAAGATTAAGAAGAGTAGATAGAATTTTATTTAACCTAATTAGAGCATGTGTTATAAATGTTTTTGCACTTGCTGCAATACTTTTTTCTCTAAATGATGATTCTCCTTTTTCTAGAGAACATCTATATTAT